>Ga0255346_1001751_pt1 | contig 29174 bp, 27 predicted proteins | sample wastewater_treat_FD_194410 | JGI IMG/M metagenome (GOLD analysis project Ga0255346, IMG submission 194410) | Wastewater microbial communities from Lulu Island WWTP, Vancouver, Canada - plant22 | ecosystem: Engineered > WWTP > Wastewater > Unclassified | place: Canada: Vancouver, British Columbia...
GAGGAGATCTTGTTAAATTAATAATCAAAGAGAGAAAAGAAAACGGAGAATACCAAAACTTAGATGATTTTGTTCATCGTGTATATGAAGATGTTGGTAAGAAAGCAATAGAATATCTAATAATGGCTGGAACAATGGATTCTTTTGGAGATAGATTAGATTTACTCAAAACCTTCCCAACCGTATACCAAAAAGAGAAAGATGATAGGAAAGCTAGTAGTGTGGGACAGTTCGACTTCTTCTCACTTGGTCAAACAGAGGAAGGACAAAATAGAACAATTGCAACTCCACTCGAAAAAGACACAGAAACTGATAGAAATGTTTTATTACAATGGGAGAAGGAACTCTTAGGTCTCTACTTTTCAAGCCATCCTCTTGATAACCTCCAAGATCTTTTTATAACAAAAAATGTAATAACATTAGAAGATGCTCTTGAGTTTAAAAAGAATAATGATTTGTTAGTTCTCGGTGTTATGATAAACAAAGTTAGAAAGGTGACCACAAAAAAAGGTGATATGATGGCATTTCTTTCAATAGAAGATAAAACAGGTAGAACAGACGCTATTGTATTCCCAAGAGCATATGAGGAATTAAAAGATCTTCTTAATGAAAATATACCAGCATTAATTGTAGGTAAATTAAATGTTAGAAATGGAGAGAAGAGTATTGTTGTTGAAAAGCTCAAACCAATAGATCCATCTAAACATAATAATGTTTTTGAAGGTATTACATTTAGAATAACACCAGAACACACAGAGGAACAAGTTTCGGAATTAAAGGTATATATAGCTAATTCCGAAGGTGATACACCTGTTAGAATTATGGTTAATGATAACGGAAAGAACAAGATTGTAGAACTAAAGAAAAAAATACCTTTAAATGATGAGACCAGACAATGGATGAATGTTTTTTCATTCTAAAGAGAAGGACAGACCAATGGTTGGGTAGTAATGGTATATAAACCATTGGTCTGTTTTGTTGATTCTATTAAAAAGGCCAGTCTTCGTCGAAAACTTCCCTTGCCACTTTTGCGATTTTTTTCTTCATTTCCTTTGTAGACATAGGAAATGAAGAACTATAGTGGAGAACTAAAACTCCCCGTATTATTGCTACACATTCAAATTCGGGGATTTCTTCCTCTAATCTTTTCTTAAAAGACCGAATTTCATCGGTCTCTGTTTCTTCCTTGTAACATTTTGAACTTTTATCAAGGACAAGTACTAATATAACTGAGAAATGTGGCCATTGGCCTATCCCCTCGTCTTTTAATTTAATCATTTATCTCCTTTTTTTTATTTTTCATGAGCATAGAATCAACAAGATCATTATATCACACTATAGGTACTACTGCATGCATAGTGTATAATTAATTATGAATCTCAATGAAATAGATCTACTTCCTCTAAAGCCAGGAGTATACAAATTCTATGATAAAAACAAAAAACTTTTGTATATAGGAAAAGCTCTTAATTTAAGAAACAGAGTCAAATCATATTTTAATGACACACTCTATGACAGACCGTATGTAAAGAAGATGATTCCTCTAATTCAGGAGGTAGAAATAGTAGAAACAAATAATGAAATAGAATCATTGGTTTTGGAGGCAGCATTAATCAAAGAACTAAAACCAAAATATAACACCCTTCTAAAAGACGACAAATCATATGCTTGGATATATGTATCTACAAAAGATGAATTCCCTTTGATTAAAATATCAAGGAATGTAACAAGCAAAGAATTAAAAAGAGGTGAACTCTTTGGTCCATATCCAAATATACACTCTGCAAGAAGGGTTTTTACATATCTTAGAAAACTCTATCCATTTTGTACATGTTCACCAGAAAGAGCAAAAAGAGAAAAAGAATGCATGTATTTTCATATAGGTCTTTGTCCTGGACCATACCAAGGTCATATTACAAAAGCGGAATACAGGAGAAATATAACTGAAATACTCAAATTTCTGAAAGGTAGGAAACGAGGACAGATAGCTAAACTAGAATCTAAAATGAAACAATATTCTAAAGAAAAAGAATATGAAAAAGCAGGAGAGTTAAGAGATAAGATTGAAGACCTTAAATACTTAGGAGAAAAGATAAATTTTGAGTATAACGAAAGTTCAGAATCTTACATCACAAGAAGAAAAAAACTACTACAATCTAATTTTCAAGAATTAAAAATAGAGTTAGGATTAAAGAAACTAAACAGAATTGAATGCTATGATATCTCTAATATACAAGGTAAAGAAGCCTATGGTTCAATGGTAGTTGCAGAAAATGGAGAGATCAAGAGAAGTCAATATAGGATTTTTAAGATAAAAACCATAGATACACCCAATGATACGCAAATGCTAAAAGAAGTTCTTACAAGAAGATTTAATAAAAAGCAGAGAGAAAAGTACAATTCATATCCAGAAATTGTCCTTATAGACGGAGGTAAAGGACAACTATCTGTAGTAGAATCCTCTATTCCAAAGGATATCTATCTACTAGGTATTACAAAAGGAAGAAAATACAAAAGAAAAGGAGGAAGATTACTGGATGAATTTTGGTATATGAATAGAGATAGTAAAAAGGTTGAGAAAATAAAGGTTGTCAATAAAGAAATACTAATAGATTTAAGAGATGAAGCACATAGATTCGCCATTTTGCATCATAGAAAAGCAAGAGTAAGAGAAAGTAAGAAGTCAGAATTACTAAAAATTAACGGAGTAGGAGAGAAGAGTAGGGTAAAACTTCTTAAAAACTTCAAATCGATTGAGAATATTAAAAAAGCTAGTTTAGAAGATATTAATATGGTTTTGAATAATAAAAAGATAAGTAAGTTAGTTTACGAATATTTCAGAAAGAATTAATAAAAGAAACTATCTTAACTTCCTACTCTCTTGTGGTTGTAGATTGGAGAAAACTGTCTCAAAGAAAGGATTATTCTCAGGGTTTCCATCTAAAACATAACCAATTCCTCTATTAGGTTCGACTAGTACAGCAATATCATGAACCCCATCACTACATGTTATCTTTCCTTTTATACCTTTTGTAAATTCTGTATATGCTAATTCTGTTCTTGTAATCCCACATTTTAATTCTTTGTTCTCACTATTTATTTGTTCTATATATTTATGCAAGAAGTAATCTAATGCTTGACCATTATATGAATCAATAGGTATTAACTGTATCTTCTCTTCACCTCCCAGCTTTCTAAGCAACATCTGTCTGTGATCCTTAAACTGCGAAACAGAGTATGAAATTACATATTCTCTTGGAACTTGTAAAATCCAAGGGAAATCAGGTAGTAGATCTTGTAAATCTTCTTTCGCAAGAAGAAGATCTCTCTCTGTCTCCTGTTTAACTCTTTCAGCGAGTCCTTCTTGAGCCTCTTTTACAGTAATACTCTCGTACCAAACATCATTAAACTTGGAATATATTCTTAATCCTTTATCTTCCTTTACCCAATACTCTCCACTTTTCATAGTTTCAGAACCAATAGGTATAGACATGGAGAAAGTCCATCCTAAATCAGGTAGTTTTTCATTGTAATACTCATAGACATCTGAAATTTTGGTACCGATTGGTAATCTGTAGGCAGAGTTCCCTTTACTAATGAATCTAGCAACTGTTTCACCTTTCATTTCTTCTTTAAAGATAAATAGAGAGTTTGGATATGATGGTATATCTCCAATACCAATAACATTCTCAGTTTTCATATCTGAAATAGAAGTTCCTTGTCTAATTCTGGTAACAAAAATAAATGCTAAATAGAGAAAACCTAAGAGTAAAGCAATTAAGAAAATGGCAAAGATACCTCTCTGTAAACCTAATGAAAGTTTAACTTTTCCCCTATATCGTGTTTTATTCTTTTTAAATATTGTTTTCTTTCTTTTTTTCCTTTCAATAACAGGATTAACAGTGGGTTTCTTAGGCATATATACTTTAGTGAAACTTGTCTTTCTCTCTTTTCCTTTTTTCTTTTTGAATATGGACATGATTAATATAATAGCATATTGTATAATATATATGCTCCTGCGGGATCATCTAATGGTAGGATGCCGGTCTTTGAAGCCGAGAATCATGGTTCGAATCCATGTCCCGCAATATCTTTTATACATTCCTTAATCTCCTAAGTAATTCTGCTACCTTCTCCATAACATTTTTTAGTATGGGGTTTGTTTCATCTACAGGCATAATATCATCAAGAAGAAGCTCTAAATCATCTTCAGATACTTCAATATTATGTATATCTTGTAGATTTTCCATAGCATATTGTAGCTTTGAGGCTAAAATAGTGTGTCCATTTATATCCCAATGAAAAGCATTATTTAAAACAATAACCTCTTCTTTTGTTAATTGTAATATTCCTCTTTGCATTTTAATTACATACTCATTTTAATTTCTTTTATTCTATCTCTTAATTCTGCAGCTTTTTCAAACTGTAATCTATCAGCAGCAATAAGCATATCTTGATTAAGTTCTTTAATTAACATCTTCTTCTGTCTCTCATCCATCTTTTCAACTTCAATATCTGCATCTTCTCTTTCTTCTTCCGTTTCAACAAGTCTTCCTCTAATCTCCTTTGTTATACTTTTAGGAGTAATATTATGCTTTTTGTTGTATTCCTCCTGATACTTTCTTCTCCTATTTGTCTCATCAATTGCATATTTCATACTCTCAGTTACTGTATCAGCATACATAATAACTCTTCCTTCTACATGTCTAGCAGCCCTACCAATTGTTTGTATTAAACTTGTCTTTGATCTTAGAAACCCTTCCTTATCTGCATCCAGTATTATCACAAGAGAGACTTCTGGTAGATCAATACCTTCTCTAAGTAGATTTATACCCACTACAACATCATATTCTCCCAATCTTAAATCTCGTAGAATATCAACTCTTTCAATTGTATCAATATCTGAATGAATATATTGTACCTTGATATCAATATCTTTTAGATAATCAGTTAAATCTTCTGCAAACCTTTTTGTTAATGTAGTAACTAGTACTCTCTGTCCTTTCTCTGTATTTTTTCTAATTTCATTAATTACATCATCTATCTGATTAAGGGTTGGTCTTACTTCTAAATGTGGGTCTAGAAGCCCTGTAGGCCTTGTTAGAAGCTCTGTAACTTGCATGTTGCTGTCTTGTAGCTCCCAATCAGAGGGTGTTGCAGACATGTACAGTGTTGTTCCTTGCTTTTTTCTAAATTCTTCAAAATTCAACGGTCTATTATCCCTTGCTGTTGGTAACCTAAACCCATGTTCTATCAAATTATCCTTCCTTACTCTATCACCATTGTACATTCCTCCAATCTGAGGAATTGTAATATGTGACTCATCAATGAAAAGAAGATAGTCCTCAGGAAAATAGTCAAGAAGAGTGTAGGGTGGTTCACCAGATTTCCTACCATCAAAATATATACTGTAGTTTTCCATACTTTTGCAGTAACCAACTTCTTGCAACATCTCAATATCATAGCTAGTCTTCTGTTCTAGTCTTTGAGCTTCTAGTTCTTTACCAATATTTCTTAAAAAAGCTGCTCTCTGTTCTAAATCCTTTTTAATATTCCCAATTGCATTATCAATAACCTCTTTAGAATATACTAATGATGTAGCAGGAAATATTAATATCTCCTTCTCTTCAGTTATTCTTCTCTTTGAAATTGGATCTACCTTACTAATTCTTTCAACAGTATTACCAAAAAGTTCAATTCTAATTGAAACATCATCATATGGTGGAAATATCTCTAAAATATCACCATTAATTCTAAAAACACCATTTGTAAAGTCAAAAGTATCTCTCTCATACCTCATATTTACTAACTCTAAAGCAACATCTGAAAGCTCAATCTTCTGTCCAATATAGAAAGAGATAGATCTATTTTCATAGTTTTCTGGCTGACCAATATTGTAAATACATGATACAGATGCAACCACTACAGTATCCCTTCTTGTTACTATTGCATTCATTGCTCCAAATCTTAGATTCTCAATCTCTTTGTTAACTTCAGATTCTTTCTCAATGTAGAGATCTCTAGCTGGGATATATGCTTCTGGTTGATAGTAATCGTAGTAGGAAACAAAATATTTAACAGCATTCTCTGGAAAAAACTCCTTTAGTTCTTCATATAGTTGTGCAGCAAGCGTTTTGTTATGTGAAATTATCAATGTAGGTCTGTTTAACCTTTCGATAATATTAGCCATTACAAAGGTTTTTCCTGAACCAGTTACACCAAGGAGAGTTTGTTTAGGATGAGTATCGATATTTTCAATAATTTTCTCTATAGCACTCTGCTGATCAGGAGAAGGTTTGTATTTAGAAATGAGATTAAAGGTTTCCATTCTCATATATTCTACCAAATATATTAATATGTTAGAATGTATATTATGGCAAGTGTAAAGTTAAACAGACTATCAGAGGATGTTGTAAGACAGATTGCAGCTGGAGAAGTAATTGAAAGACCAGCATCTGTTGTAAAAGAATTGGTTGACAACTCAATTGATGCAGGTGCTAGTAAGATTACAATTAAGGTTAAAAATGGCGGTATTGATCTGATTGAAGTCTCTGATGATGGTATTGGTATTCCAAAAGAGAATCTAGAAGGTATTTTTGAATCACATACAACCTCTAAGTTAAATAATATTGAAGACTTAAACACACTTCTTAGTATGGGTTTTAGAGGTGAAGCCCTTCCTACAATTACTTCTGTAGCAAAGGTTAGAACAGAGTCAAAGTATGAAGGCGAAGAGAAAGCAAATGCAATATTTTTTAATGAAGAAGGTATTGCAGAGATATCAACTGTAGCAAAAGAGAAAGGTACCACAGTTAGAGTAGAGAATCTTTTTTACAATATTCCTGCTAGAGCAAAATATCTTAAAACAGCTAACACAGAGTACAGGAAGATATATGAGTTGTTGAATAGGTATTTCTTAATATATCCAAATATCTCTTTTGTTTTAGAAAAAGATGGAAAAACAGTAGTAAATATTAAATCTATTCCGAATTCTAAACCAGGAGAGTTACTTGAACAGAGAGTTGATGAGGTTTTAGGAAAAGACTTTAGTGATTCAATGCTTAAACTTTTCTACGATGGTTCTGGTACAAAAATTACTGGCTTTATCTCACATCCTTCAAAACATGTTACAAAAACAGGTAATCAATATATTTTCATTAACAACAGACCAATTACAGATAGAGGAATTGTTAGATCAATTATGGAAGGATATTCCAGATATATTCCATTTGGGCAAAAAATAGATTTTGTTGTAAATATTAATATTAAACCGGAATTAGTTGATGTAAATGTACATCCAAGGAAAGAAGAAGTTAGGTTTGAGAACCCATTTAGAATATATTCTGCTATAGAGGAGGCTGTTAGGCATACTTTAGAGAAAAGTCTTTCCTACAGAAAAGAAAAAACTGAAGAAGTAGGGCAGGTTGGGGGAGATGTTGATTTTAAATCAATGAGAGATACCTACAATACCAAAGGATCTAAACCTTCTTTTTCTAGTACTACTGGTTCTAGAGATATTAAACAGTATCAACAACAATCATTGTATTCACAAAACAAATCAGCATCTGTTAGAGATAGCATAATGTTTTCAAAAGAACTATTCAAAGAAATTGAACCAGTTGAAGATATTCAAGAACAAGAAAGTGATGATATTAGGTCATTGTTTCAAGTCTTCAATAAGTATGTTGTTATTGAATTTATTGATGAAAAACTTTGGGTAATTGATCAACATGCAGCGGCAGAGAGGATTAATTTTGAAAGACTATCAAACAGAGAGGAAAACAAAAAAACACTACAGAATCTTCTTGTTCCAGCAAATATTAAATTCTCATCTAACCAATTACTTTTTCTTGAAGACTCAAAAGAGTTCTTTAACGACTTAGGTTTTGTATATTCAGTTGAAAAAGATTCAATTAACATACAAACAGTTCCTGCAGAATATGCAGAATCTGATTTTGAAAAGATTTTCTTAGATATATTTGAACTTGAAGATGATATTGAACTTCTTAGAAAAAATTATAAAAAGCGAAAAGATGACCTATTAGCAACAATATCTTGTCATGGAAGTATTAGAACTGGTCAGAAATTAGCACATGAAGAGATGTTAAATCTCTTTAGAAGTTTGAAGAGTTGTAAAAACCCATACAGTTGTCCTCATGGAAGACCTATTGTATGGAAGATGACATTAAGTGAGATAGACTCACATTTTGAAAGGACATACTAATGGGAGTATTTATCGGTTCAATACCGAACAATACAGAAGAAGATGTTAAGTTAGCCAAAGATATACTTAATGGTACTGTTCGTACAAAAAATGCCAGAAAAAATCTAGAAAGAAAGTTTCAAGATATATTTCCTAAAAAAGATATCTTTCTTTTTAACAAAGGAAGGGAAGCTATGCATTTTCTTTTTCAAAGTATTCCTTTACAGAAAGATGATGAGGTAATTTTACAAGGATTTACATGCATAGCTGTAGTTGCACCTATACTTTGGAGTAAAGCAAAACCTGTTTTTGTTGATATGAAGAGAGAAACATTTAATATTGATCTTGAGAAACTTAAAGAAGTAATAACACCTAAAACAAAAGTCATTATTGTACAACACACATTTGGAAATCTTGTTAATATGGAGGAAGTTAGAAAAATTGTTGATGAAGAAAACAACAAGAGAGAGGACAACAAGAAGATCTTTCTACTTGAAGATTATGCTCATCTTTTTGATAGTACAAACAAAGATTTGGGTAAATATTCAGATGCTTTTTTCTTTAGTTTTGCACAAGACAAGGCAATTAGTTCTACACAAGGTGCTTTGTTAGTGATGAATAATTCATACAAAAAATTAGAGAATAATTTAGTAGAGAAATATGAGGAAGTTGATGAAATGCTAGAAAAAGATGCTCTTTACAATGCTAAATATATTACTCTTTGGGATAGGATAAAGAGATATTACTTTATAGTAGATATTCCTTTCTTGAAATTTAGTATTGGGAAATTACTTCTTGTTATATATAGATTATTTGGTTTAATTAAAAAACAGGCATCAAGTAGCAGTACAGAGTTTGAAGGGACTTACAAACTAAGTGATGTACAAGCTAAATTACTAGACCAACAACTAGAAAGAGTTGAAGAATTTAATGAGCACAGGAGAAATATCTCAAAAATATATACAGAAGGATTAAAAGAAGGTTTTAAATTCAATAAAGAGGAGATAGAAGGGTCATCTATTCTCTTAAGATATCCTGTTCTTTTGCAGAATCCTGAACAAGTAAGAGAAGAATTAAGAAAAATTAAAGTCATATCAGGTAGATGGTACTCAACACCAGTATTTCCAATTAGCACAGAAAACCTACATACTGTAGGATACGAAAAAGGTAGCTGTACAGAAGCAGAGTTTTGTTGTAGAAATATTATCAACCTACCAACAAATATTGAAGTTACAGAAGATATTGCTAGGAATATTGTTTGGATTGTTAACTCTGTTGGGAAAGAGATTTAAATTAATAATAAATTGAAATGGACCTTACATTTAAACAGATAGAGGATGATAAGGAATGGGATAGCTATGTCTTTGCTATTCCTAAATATTCATTTCTAAATAGTAGTGCGAGGTATTCTTACAACAAGAATATAGGTGTTGAGACATTTAGATATGCAATATTTAAGAAAGATGAGTTAAAAGGAATAGTTACTGGGAATATTGGTAATTCAAAGCTTTTTGGTAAATTCTTAGAATGCAAACACTCCCCGATGTTATTAGACGGAACAAAAGAAGAGTGGCTAGAAGTTACTGATTTTCTTAAAAATCTTGCTAAAGAAAACAACTGTTTTATGCTTAGATTCTCTCCTTTGTTAACAGAGAACGAACTGTTAGCAGAATTCTATGAAGAAAACGGATTTGTCAAAGCTCCTACACACAATGTAGATGCTTTAATCTCTCAACAGATGGATTTAAGTAAAACTTTAGAGGAATTAAGAAGAGAGATGAACAAAACGAGGAGGAATTTGTTAAATAGATTACTTGAGAACAAAGATATAACAGTGAAGATATTAACAGGAAAGGAAGTCTTTGATGATTTTGCAAGATTTCATGATGAGACAGTTAAGTTTAAAGGATATGTAGACAAACCAACAAAACTTCTTATGAAAGAACTTGAAGAACAACAGAGTAGGGGTATGTGTTATATGATTACTGCCTACTATGAAGGTAAACCTTTCTCAATATGGCAAAATACAGTGTATGGTGAGAATATGCATCTCTATCAGGCAGGAGCATCAACAGATTTTAGATTGAATAACTTAATGGTTACAACTTTGCTTTTCTGGAAGAGTTTGGAGTTAGGAAAAGAACTAGGACTTAAGACATATGATCTTTTTGGTGGTGTTGTACCAAATAGTTTTGAGAATAAAGAACATCCATGGAGAGGTGTTAGTGAGTTTAAGAGAAGTCTAGGAGGAACAAAGATTACATATATGCATAGTAGAGACTATCCATTAAACAAAGTGAAATATTATCTCTACTATATCTACTCAACAATCAGGACAAAGATGAAAGGCCATACAACGAATTGGTAGTACAAGGTTATATAGTAAAGTAGAAGAATTACCAACTACCACCACCCCCACCGCCTCCGCCACCACCACTAAAACCACCTCCGCCAAATCCACTTCCACCACTACTAAACCCTCCCCCACTTTGGAAAGCAGGTGTTGTTATTCCACTATTTACACTAGAGATAGAATCCATTAATAAATAGGCATTAAATGTAGACATATCCCCTCTATACCAATCTGGTTGTTCTGTATATATATCTTTAAACTCTTTAATCCATTTCTTCTCTAAACCAAACAGTATTGCATAGGGTAATAATTTTTCAAAAACTCCTCGATATTTCTTTGGATCATTATGAAATTCTATACGATGTTTTTCTGCTGTTTTAATATATATTTTTAAACCTTGCAGTTCATAGTAAACCTTGTTTCCTACCTCTGTTCTACTATCTAAAAGAAAAGTCATTATAAATATCGAGAAACTTGTTATAAGCATTATTGCACCGGCAACACCAAAACCCATCATTGATAGAAATGGTATCCCCATAACATTACCTATGAATAATATAATGGCAAATACAATTGCAAATGCGGATATAGTCGCTTTCTTTTTATCAAGATAGCTTTTTGCCTCAGCATCTTTCTTTGCTTGATCCCAGATATTTTTAGCTTCTGTTCCTAATGAAGATGTTTTCTTTTTAGTATTAATTTCATCAGAAGAGGAGAATAGGGCATCAGAAAGTAAGTTTGAGGATGTAGGTTCTATTATTTTCTCATGATTAATCTTTCGTAGAATATATTCTTTTTTACCTACCTGTTCTATTTCAATATGACCGTTTACTGCAAGGTTAATTATCTCTGCAGTAATAGCTTTGGGTGTAGGAATACCTTTAGAAAGTAGATAGCCACTAATTAAAGGATTTATACCTTTTGGAGGAGTATATTCAGGAATAATTGTTAGTTTAGGACTCTTTATCTTTTTAAATACAGAGAAAAAGAAAATTGGAATAAGAAGAAGAGCAAGGAGACTAAAAGTATTAACTTTTTTGATACGAATATTCTCCGCCTCTCTAACATCTTCAATAGAACCTTTTGGCATAGCTATTGCAATTGTTACAGCCTCATTACTGCTTAATGTCTCCTTATTTGATAGTGATACGCTTGTATCAGATAAAGGAGTGAATTCACAATTAGATCCTTTCTCTCCATATCTACCTGTGTAACAGGCGGTCTTTTCAACTATACCCGGCAGACTAATAGTTGCCTGGACTTTTTCAATAGGAACAGTCCAACCTGTACCTATGATATTCCAATGCAATTCATCATGATCTTCAAAATAGTTTATTCCATTCCTTACAGTATAATTAATTTCATAGATATATAATCCCTGTATTGTTTTCTCTGCATCTCCAATTTTTATATTCACCTCTCTCCCAAAATCAGTCTCTTTTTCGTATGAGGTAGATATAGAAGAGATATTTTCACTAGGATAGTATTTAACAGAATTAACTTTTATACTTGTAGGTGTTTTAAGTGCATTACCCTTATCTCTCTTGTTTATCGGTATAGTTCTATATATACCGTGTTTAGGAAAGGGGAAATAGTAATAAATCCTCTCATTTATTCGTACATCTGTGTTTTCTTCAAGAGTAAGATTAACCTCAAATAACTGAATTTTTTCTTCTTTAATGAAATCATAATCTTGAGCATGTATAGGAGAGATACCAACAAAAAGGATTGTACATAACAAACCAAATATTAGACTTGATAATCTTCTCATATGTAATTTTTAGAATTTTACTTCAACATTTTTTTGCTCTTCCTCTGTAGCTTCAAAGAATTCAACTTTTTTGTAACCAAACATCTGTGCAATTAAATTTGTTGGGAAAAGAACTATTGCTGTGTTGAAATCTCTTGCAGCTCCATTGTAGAACCTTCTAGATTTCTGGATATTGTCCTCTAAATCTTTTAATGTTGTTTGAAGTTCCAAGAAGTTTGTATTTGCTTTTAAATCTGGATAATTTTCTGCAACTGCAAATAATTTGGAGATAGCACTTGATAATCCTTCCTCCATTTTCATCTTTTCGGGTAAACTTCCAGCTTCCATTGCTTTTGTTCTCATCTCTGTAACTTTTTCTAAAGTGGAACTTTCATGTTTAGCATAACCTTTTACAGTCTCAATAAGGTTAGGAATCATGTCATATCTTTGTTTTAGGAATGTCTCTATATCTGAAGAAGCTTCCTCTACTATGACTTTTAATTTTGCAAGCTTGTTGAATATGCCAACAAAGACTATTGCAATTAACACTACAATACCGAGGATTATGTATAGTATCATACAATATATATTTGATAATTTAATATATAAAATATTATACAAAATCTACTAAAATGTCTACTAAAAACGATATATTTTTAGTGAATTTCAATAATATCAATCACAGGAGGTATACCAAGTCTAAAGGGTAAGCCAGTCATACCTAACCCTGAAGATACATATACTTTTCCTTTCTCTGTTTCATAATACCCTTCATCAAAATCATGTTTAGTTGGTATAAAGTACTTATATATTAATGGAATACGAATTTGTCCTCCATGTGTATGACCTGATAGTGTTAAATCAGGTTCTGTATATTTATATGAATAAACAGTATCAGGAGTATGTGCTATTACAACTAAATTATCTTCATCTTTAAAATCTTTTAATTTTTTAATATTAACTTCTTTTGCTAATAAATCTCCAAATCCTAAAATATGTATATCTAAGTCTTCAAGATATATATCCTCATTTTTTAAAAATATTACATTATTCCTTTCTAGAGCTTCTTTTAATTCATCTTCAATATCAGGACCTGGAGCTTGACTATCATGGTTACCTAATACTGCATATGTAGGCTTTTGAAGATTCTTTAGAGGCCAGAGTAAGGTGTCTAAATCTCCTATTGGATAATATGTAATATCTCCTGCTATTACAACAAAATCTACATTTTCTATATTATTTACTTTTTCTACAATCTTTTCTAAAAACTTTGTTGAGTTGTATGCACCAATATGAAGGTCTGAAATGAGTGCGACTTTAGCTTTAAAACCTGTGTCAATACTTGTATTTTTCTCTACTATTATATTTGGTTCTATAAATCTAGCATAGATTAATAGGAAGTTAATTAAGAAAAGAAAAATCATAACTATTTTAAAAAGAGGTTTATCTGTAAATTTTCTCTTAATCTTTGAGCAGAATAGAAAAAGTAGAATAGGGGTAATTAGTAAAAGAAATGAGGTGTAGCAAATAAAATAGTTAATAATGTAGTGTAGAGTCATAATAGAAAAATTATAGCACAGATGAAAAAATCTATTTATAATCTATATTAGACAAAAGATTTAATCTTTGAACTTTAACCCCTTGGTCTAAACTAGTAATATGGAAGTTAGCATTATCAATATATGTTCTTTGTGTAGGATTTATACTTAAAATCTTCTTTTCTGTTCTTTTACACAACTGTTCTATTTCAGAAGCCATCCCATCTCTATTTGAGAGTGCATGAAAACCTGTTTGTTCTGGTACAAAAATTTCTTTAAAACCATTAGCCTCTGCAATATCTTCAAGAACAGAGGTTATTTGTATTGCCATTGAATACCTATCAAATTCCATCATCACATCTTTTCGTGGGTTAAATCCCCTAGCTATCAGATAATCTCTTTCTGGCTCGAAATATAACATAACATTACCTATGATTTGATTCTTATGTACCAAATTTAAATGAACATGCCTCTTTTCTTCCCACATTTCACGATTGTGGCTAGTACATATTTCAGCTCCTGCCTTTGCAAAGTATGACCCAACATTTTTACTTAAAACAGCACGAACTTCTTTAACCTCATCTTGTTTAACAGTTCTGACTTTTCTTATTTCTTTTCGAATAGCTTGGACACAACTTTTAGAATAATCTAGAAGTACTTGATAATAGACATCTGTTGGTATTTTAAAAAGATCTTTATCTCTTAAGTATTTTTCACTGCGAATTGCTTTCAATCGTTCATATAAACTTAAACCACTTAAATTAGCAATACTGTCTTTTATTAGTGAAAATTCAAGTGTTGCAATTAACTCTGAGACATCACAGTTCGAATCTTTTTCTAGGTGTTTAATAATTTCATCAAGCTTGTTTTTAGTTGCTCTTTCTACTTGAGAAAATCTACTCTTGTTTTTTATCCATAGGAATCTTTCTGCATTTCTTTCTGCAATACTTCTAAATTCTTCATTGGATTCTAAAAGGTTGTTTAATGTCTTATAAAAAACATCTTCTTTAGGAATAATTTCAAAAATTTCTTTAAGATTTTGAATTCGTTGTTCTGTATATTCTTGAGAGACACCTTTTTCAGAGAGGTAATTCTCCTTATATGAAGTTACTCTATCATCATTAATGTTGTTAATAATCTTCCCAAAAAGTATAGAAGTTGCATCTTTATGTTTGGGCTTATCGCTTAATGTCTGAAACAACAAATCTTCTATTGGAATCCTCGAAGTGCTAACTAGAGGAGTATCTATTCCTCTTAACAATTTTACATTATATTTTTCAGTTTGTTCTCTTCCCACTAAATTAAAGTGCATTGTATATCCTTCATGCTTAAAATTAATCTCATTTAACTGTGGAGTAAGATCTTCTAAGCAATAAGACGATCTTGAATCTATTAGTTCTTCTACTTCACTTATACTGTAACCTGTTGGCTTATATGCTAGAAATATAATTTCTGCCATCATTTTAAGGTCATAAATCTCTATTGTTGAACTTCCAAGGACTTGTTTCATCATATCCTTATATGATTGTAGAACTTTTTCTTTATCTTCAATTGTTTTAGCCTCTAAATAATGCTGTGAAAGGACAGGAGTGATAAAACCACCCATATAATCTTTTATTTCTATTAGAGAGTTTACCTCTTCATCTGTTGTAACAAAATTATCTTTTACTAGTTTGGTTATACTATCAAGATTCTGTTGTATATAATCTTCATCCTGAAGAAAATCAAGAATTACATTATTTAGACTATTAGGTAATAAATGCTTCTCTTCTAATAATGAAGACAACATTTCAATCTGTTGCTGAACTTTTTTCTCATATGAATGAGTTATTACTTCATAAAAATACTTTCCTATTTTTTCGTTATCGATACCTAAGTTTTTTAAGAAATGAATTAAAACTTCATAATTGGTGTCTTTTATATTCTCTAGTAGAAACCTGTTGTTACATATTCTTTCCAAATCTATAATGTTCTTTACTGCTGTTTTTCTTAATAAAGTTGAAAAATTATTAAAACTAGCTGTCTCCATTAGTTCTATCAGTTTCTTGGATTCTATTAACTCTTGAATTTTTTCTTGATCATTAATTCTAAAGTGTTCTATTGCTTTTCTTAAATTCTCAGGAAATTCTTCAGAAGATTTTGTATTCAATAACGCATTCATAAAATTATTATTCTTCGTTAAGGCCAGCATAGAATCTACACTATTAACTTCTGCTATCTTCATAATCTCTTTAGCAAGGTTGGAATTTACTGAAAACATAAACAGAAGAGTATACGGTGTTTCTAAAAACAATCGACAAAAATCATCAACGGAGTTAACCTTTGTTCTTTGAATCATTGATTCCATTATGTTTCCAGGAACAGCAGATATAAAAGATGGAAAATCTAGTGTTCTTTTATCACCATTTTTCAAGAATCCTGTAATATGAAATCTAAAACTTTCTTCATGTTTGCAAAAGTTCCTACAAAAATTCTCATCTTTTTTTATTTCTTCCATCTTGTTATAAAAGTAGTTAGAAATATGTGAAAGATCTTTAAATGAGTTAACTTTAGCATAGTAAATAAGTAGCTTAAGATATTCTGCTGGGACTCTTACTATAAAATCTGCAATCTCTTCGTTGTTGGGATTTGTGACCAAAGTTTGTTGCATAATCTCAAATGTTTCTTCAGCGTTACATGGTTGCCCATTCTCTTTTTTGAACTCAAAATTTAACAGGATATTATTCCAATTATTTGCCGTCCTATCATCATTATCGCTCATAGGTAAGAGATAATTTCCTCCTTTAATTACGTATCTAACCTCCTGTTCAAGAAAATAATTTTCGACCTTATCAGATAAAACCTGTCTTTCTTTCCCTTTAAGAATGGGTATAAATTGCTTGATAAATAAATCCTCTACATCTTGTCCTAGTGTCGTTTCTTGTTCACTCATTCTTGCCTTTTCTTATTAGTAATTTTATAAAACATATTTAAGGCAGATATAAGAATTATAGCATAATATAGGCATTTTTAGAAGACTTGTGCTTGGAAGATAAACAGACACTCGCTAGAGTAGATTTTAATGAGGAAACAATCGATTACAATTATTTACGAATGTACGAGTTTACGAACGGAGAGATTAGCCCTCTGTATAAGGCTTTACAAGGCATTTCTGAGAAGAGCGTCCTGTGTGGTCGGGGAGACAGGACTTGAACCTGCGACCTCTGCGTCCCAAACGCAGCGTTCTAGCCATCTGAACTACTCCCCGAGCTGAAGTTATTCTATCATATAAAAGAAAAAAAGGGGAGATTATACTCCCCTTTCTCTAATCAAATCTAGAACTAACTAGAAAAGTCCCATTACCTTTAATGCCAAGTCCGAGATTAGAGGAATATCAAATCTCTCTCCCTTTGCAGACTTAACCATACCAACAATTATTAAAACTAAACAAATAGGAGCAATTAACCAACCAATTATTGGAATCCAAGCCATGAACTGAAGAACTCCTAATAATGTAGCTTGAGCACCATTATATCTTACAAATTCATCTTTCTTTTCTACTAGAAGTAGAATAAAACCAACTAAAGGAATCCAAGCAACAATACTCATTGCTTTGTTAGCCTCGTTGTATTTTATCTCATCTAGTGTGTACACTTTCTTAGCATTTGTTTCTTTTGCTTCTGCCATGATAAATAAAATTATTAAATAAGTTAATACTTAAGTATACGCGAAAAAGAGTGCGACTTGCAACTATAGTTTAAATTGTTGTTACAAAAGGAATTTCTACATATTTAAGTTGTGATACTATAAGTACTTGCAAGAATTTGCGATAGGGGTATACTAGGTATATATCTAATTTAATAGCTTACTCATATGGATGGTATACTCACTCAAAAACAAGAAGAGGTTCTTAGAATTATTAAAGATTGTTATTTAGAAAATGGTTATGCTCCATCTTTAAATGAGTTGAAAGAAAAGTTGGGTATATCTACGAAAAGAGGTGTTGTAGCACATTTGATTGCTTTAGAGAAAAAAGGTTTTATCTTTAGAACTGGCCAGCCAAGAGGTATACATATGGTAGAGAATGATGATCAGATAGTATACGACTATTTAGTTGGTGTTCCTATCCTAGGTTATGCAAATGCAGGTATACCTATGGTTGTTGCAGAAGAAGAGAATCTAGGAGTACTTAAGATTGATAGGAATATGCTTGGGAAAAAGAAGAACCTATTTAGCCTTATCATTAAAGGAGATTCTATGGACTTGGCAAAAATAGATGGAGAGACATTAGGTGATAGTAAATATATTGTTGTACAGAAAGATGCCGAATTTGAAGATGGAGATATTGTAGTTGCTATTATAGATAACTGTGCAACTGTAAAGAGGTTTAAGAGAGCTAAAAATATGATTATTCTTTATCCAGATTCAAGCAATCCACTTAACCAACCGATATATATAGATAGAAACACAGAAGGATTAATAAATGGGAAAGTTATAAAGGTTTTAGAAAACCCTATCTAATATAGCTATTTTTAACATATCTCTTTGCACCTTTAAGCATCTTTTCTAATTCTTGTTCTGTAAAGGAATTGGAATTATCAAAAGATGGATCTATTGTTTTACCTGGTCTAAAGTTTTGAATGTAATATTTCTTAGAACCTTTAATTAATTTTGCAATATCTTGTATATCTTTAATTTTGTGTATTCCTTTAACAACAGTAGTTCTAAATTCGTAATCTGTTCCTGAATTTCTGATAATTTTAATAGATTCAGTGATTTTCTCTAATGCATTTTTATCATTAGTTTGTTTGTTATAATCACTAGGGGAATACTTAACATCCATGGCAATGTAATCAAGAAGTTTCTTCTTTATCAGATTTTTTAACATATCAGGGAAAAAACCATTTGTATCTAACTTTACTAAATATCCTAACTTCTTTATCTTACGAATAAGTTTCTCAATATCATTGTATATTAATGGTTCTCCACCTGTAATAACAACAGCATCCAGCTTACCCCTTCTATTTTCTAGGTATTCAAAAAGATAATCCTCTTTTACCTCTATATCCTCATTAAAATCATATATGACCAATTCTGGATTATGACAGAATGAGCATCTCAAATTACAACCATATGTAAAAACAATGGCAGAAAGCTTACCAGGATAATCAAGTAATGAGACTTTTTCTAATCCCCCTATCTTTATCATAGGTTAGATAGTCTTCATCTTGAACATCTTTCTATCTGACCACTCGGCTTGTTTTCCAATATTCCATTGACTAATAGGTCTAATATACCCAACGACTCTTGAGTATACTTCGCATCTTTGTCTTGTAACCTTTTTCATGGCAGTAAAATATATTAATTTAAATAATTAGACTTCATTAAACTCCATTCCTTCTTTATACCCCACCTCACAATCACACTTTGGGCAATAGAAATGTTCGCCTGCAATATATCCATGCTTAGGACAAACACTAAATGTCGGAGTAATTGAGAAGTAGGGGAGTTTATAATTTTCAGCAATCTTTCGTACTAGATTTTTGACAGCTTCTGTAGAGGTTAACTGTTCCCCAATATATACATGCTGTACTGTACCACCTGTATAAAGGCACTGGAACTCATCCTGCTGATCTAATGCTTCAAATATATCATCTGTAAATCCTACGGCAATCTGAGAGCTATTTGTGTAGTATGGAGCAATATCTTGTCCCTTATGTTTCCCTATATCTGCTGCTGAGATAATATCATCCCCAAACCTCTTTTTATCAGCTTTTGCAAACTTGTAAGTAGCTCCTTCACCTGGTGTAGCTTCTAGATTAAATAACTCATTTGTTTTCTGTTGATATGTCATTAACCTTTCTCTCATATGATTCATAATCTCTAAACCAAATTTCCTTCCTTCCTTAGATGTAATATCTTTCTTCTCATCTTTAAAGAAGTTAATCAATGATTCATTTAATCCTAAAATACCGATTGTATTAAAATGATTCTTGTAATACTCACCAAATCGTTTCTTAATATCTGCTAGATAGAATTTAGAATATGGATATAGTCCTTTCTCCATATATTTTTCCAAGAATTTCCTTTTAATCTGCAAACTCTTCTTAGCTAGATCCATCTGTTTATTAAGTCTTTTGAAGTAGTCTCTCTTGTTTTTAGCTTCATACCCAATTCTTGGAAGATTAATTGTTACAACACCAATGCTACCTGTTAGTGGATTAGCACCGAAAAGTCCACCACCTCTTTTTCTCAACTCTCTGTTATCTAATCTTAATCTACAACACATACTTCTAGCATCATCAGGTTTCATATCAGAATTAATGAAGTTAGAAAAATATGGTATTCCGTACTTTGCTGTCATCTTCCAGATTGGTTCATAGTCAGGGTTATCCCAATCAAAATCTTTAGTTAAGTTGTAAGTGGGAATAGGGTAGGAGAAGAGTCGCCCTTGCGCATCTCCTTCCATCATAATTTCACAAAATGCTTTATTTATCATAACCATCTCCTTTTGAAAATCTTTGTATTTTTCTTTTTGAATCTTACCTCCAATAATGACACCTTGTTGGGCAAGTTGACCACTAGGTATCAAATCCATAGTTATATTTGTAAATGGAGTATTACCAGTAACGAACACCTTGCCATTTCTCCTTGCAATAATGGTTTCGTTCTTTGTATGTGGACACCAGATGATACCTTCATAATCTACTTTCTTGACATTCTTAATATATGTCTCTTGATGTTTAATAATCCTGACAACAAAGATATCCTTAGTTCCAATTGTAGGTTTTCTTACTAATACAGTAGAACCATATCCACAATTAGTAGCAATTATCTGTAATTGATTAACAACCTCAATATCTGTTGTAACTATCTTATCTTCCTTCCAATCATCACCTTTCATATATGTTTCTAAGAAAAGATGCGATTGTTCTTCATTTAGTTCTAGTATAGAGCTTGGAATATGTTTTACACTATTATCAGAACCAAACCATTTATGTATAACTTTAGAACTCTCTGCATTTAATCTTAATCCTACAACTGGATTTCCTAAACCCACTGTTACATTTTCAGAATATGTGAATTTAAAATGATCCAATAACTTCTTAATCTCATTATATTTCTGTCTATTCTTTATCTTTGATTGATAAATAGTAACTCTCTTACAACTTCTTGTTTTAACACCTCTCTCAATACTACCTTCTGAGATAATCCATGCCATGAGGGCAATTTGCTCATCACTCATAGATGATGCTTTATTACTATTCTTCCCAGAAAGTGGAATAATAAACGGAGATTTCAATGCCATAACTTCTTCAATGGGCTGTAGGATATATTTATCACCGTTAAAAAGTTTTCTAACGACCCTGTGATTAGGAGATATTAACTGATCTTGTATCCTGTTTTTAAGGTTAAACATATGCCCTTTATATTTTTTCTTAAAAACAGATGTTACCGTTTGATTTTCAATCTCTCCAGTTTCCAAGTTAAATGTCTTTATCACAACTCCTTTTTCAATATCCTCATATGATTTCCAACCATCAGGTGTTAAAATCTCTGTATCCTCTGACACACACTGACATCCAACCCTCGTAGGTACATTCATATTGTAAAGAAATTCCTGCATCTTCTGTTTAACCTCTTTGTATGAAAGTTTGTCATATCTTACAAATGGAGCAAGGAATGTATCAAAACTAGAAAATGCTTGTGCTCCAGCAGCCTCATGCTGAAGAGTGTAAAAATAGTTAACACACTGTCCCAATGCTGCACTAAAATGCTTGGCAGGTGAGGATGAAATCTTACCAGGTACTCCAGTAAAACCCTTTAACAAAAGATCTTCTAGACTCCACCCACAACAATATGTAGCTAACATTCCTAAATCATGAATATGATAATCTTTGTTAATATTTCCAACGGAAATCTCTTTGGGATATATACTATGTAACCAGTAATTAGATTGAACTGTAGTAGAAATATAGTTATTTAATCCTTGCCATGAATATGCCATATTACTATTTTCATTAACTTGCCAATCCAGTTTATCAATGTAATCTTTTACAAGAGTATTTGCATCTATCAATGATTTAATATTTTTTACTTGATGTTTAAGATCTATAAACAGATCGTATGCTATGGAAGTCTTTGTATGTCCCATATCTATAAGTGTTTGCGAAACAATTTCAGCAATTTCCTTCGCTTTTACTACATCTCTCTTTGCATATTTCTCTTTTAATCTTTTTATAACTTCATTTGCAATTTCTTCTGCTCTACGCTTATCTTTTCCTCCAACACTTTTTGCAGCTTTGTATATTCCTCTTACAATCTGATCTTTCCTAAATGAAACAATTCTTCCATCTCTTTTTTTAACTTTAAACATAGGAGATTTCTTTCTGGGGGTAGATTTTTGAGCAGTCATCTTTCTTCTTTTTTAATTTAATTTTCTAAATTCTTAATTTCTTTTTTAATATCTTCTAAAGTTTCAAATTCTTTGTATACAGAAGCAAATCGTATGTATGCTAAAGTGTCTCTCTCTTTTAACCACTCAAGGGTTTTTAAACCTATTTCTTTTGTAGTAACAGGATCTTCACTATTTAATATATATCTCTCTACCTCTTCTGCAAAATCTTCAATATCTCTATCTGACACTGTTTTATCATTTAGAGCCTTCTTAATACCCTTAATAATCTTCTGTATATCAAATTTTTCTAAAGAGCCATCTTTCTTGAGAATACTGACATCCAAGCTTTCTATTCGCTCATATGTAGTAAATCTCTTACCACACCGAAGGCATTGCCTTCGCCTTCTTGTAGAACTGTCTTCGTTGTTATCTCTCTTATCAACAACTTTTGTAATCTCACACTCGCAAAACGGACATTTCATAACCCAAAAATACAATATATTGTGTTGTGGTTTAAACCATACCCCAACGGGTTGTGGTGGTCAACATCTTATAGTTAACAGAATTTCGCTAAAATTTTAGTTATATCCCTTCAATTCAAGAGAAAACTTGAAAGTAAAAAAACACTACAAGCCTTATTACAAAATTTTTGACAATTTAGAGTAGGGTAGGTAAAATGTTTAACTAAGTTGTAAATATTTCAATATGATTATTCCTCTAGAAGATTTCCCTAAGTTAAGGGAGGAGAAGTTAAAAGGAAAGAAGATTGTAGCTACCTCTGGTTTTTTTGATCCTATTCATCCAGGACATATTTCTTGTATAAGGGAGTCTAAGAAGTTTGGTGATGTTTTAGTTGTAATTGTAAATGGGGATAAACAGTGTGTTACTAAGAAAGGTAAAGCTTTTCTTCCTGCAGATGTTAGAGCATATATTGTAGATAATCTGAAAGATGTTGACTATGTAGTTATATATGACCATCCAACTAAATATGATAGTAGTGAACCATTAAAAATTGTTCGTCCTAATGTATTTACTAAAGGTGGAGATAGGGTTCACCCTCCTACAGGTCCTCTAGCTATCGAAGTAGCAGCTTTAGAAGAAATTGGTGCAACAATAGAATACAATGTAGGAGATCCTAAAATATGGTCTAGTTCAAACTATCTACAAGAATGGGTTGATTTTGTTAACTCACAGAAGAAAGATTAATTAGAGCTTTTCTCTTTAAGATATGTGTATATAGAGTTTGCAGCTATTGCACCTTCACTTGCAGCTGTTACAACCTGTTTAAAATAGTTTGAGTTTGTAGTACAGTCTCCTGCAGCCCAAAGACCTTCCATACTTGTCTTTTGCTCCTTATCTACAAGGATATAGTTATGGTCGTCTGTCTTAATGCCCATTTTAAATGGTAATACAATATTTGGTTCAGAACCTATCTCTATGAAAATACCATCTAATTTGAGGGTCTCAGAGCCCCTGTAAGGCCTGGAAAGCTTTACTCCTTCTAATTGTTCATTTCCATACAGTTCTGTAAGGAGTGTTTGGTAGATAATTTCAATATTTTCTTTTTCTTCTGCTTGATGAGCCCATGTAGGTTCTCCTCTTAATTCAGTACCTCTATATATGATATATACCTTTTTAGCAATATCAGAGAGCATTACAGCCGACATAGTGGCAGAGCTACTACCCCCAATTACTCCAACTGTTTTATCTCTGTAAAACATAGCATCACATGTAGCACAGTATGATACTCCTTTACCTAAATATTCATCTTCTCCTGGTATCACTAACTTATTCCTATCTGTACCCGTAGCTAATATTACCGTTTTAGCACTGTATTCCTCTTTACTATCAGAAATTAATTTGAATATATCACCATCCTTATCTATATCAACAATACTTTCATTAACTATCTCTCCACCTTCCTTTTTAGCATGGTTGTACATCTTCATACCTAATTCCATACCAGTAATGTCTTCAATACCAGGATAGTTACACACTTTATGTGCTTCGGTAATCGTTCCTCCTGGTAGTTTTCCAAAAACAATATTTTTTAGTTTGTATCTACTTGAGTATATACTTGCACTTAATCCTGCAGCTCCAGTACCAATTATTGCAACATCATAGATATTTTCTTGATTATTCATATATACATTAAGATACAACTTAGACAGATGTATTTTAGCATAGATATGAATATGAATGTGTAAAAAGATTTGGAGAGGAACCGTACACACATGTAAAATGTTGAGCATTAAAGCTCTAATGTACGGTCCTTCCAAAAAGGTCTAATTTTTAAAATATCTGGATCCCGTGAGGGTCCAGACAGGAATATCTTCCCCATTAAGGGAAGCTTTTTCTTGGGAAAGATCCCAAGAAACAACTAAATCTTCCATTCCAGAGCAATTTTGCTCCGAAATGTAAATCGTACCCTTTTCTGCAAAAGAGTACGGATGTGAGATTTCATCTTCCCAATGACAAATTTCTTTGTCATCGGAATAGAAAAAGAGACGGAACAGGTTTGTTCCGTAAATGTTTTTCAAAAGAATATAATTCCCCGAAGGGAATTCTTCTTCTTCTTTTGTGGTAGGGATATAATCCCTAGGAGGGTGTATTCCCTCCGTTGAGCGTGGAACATATTGAAGCTCCCACGCCACGTCCCTTCTTTCCCTCTCTTCCATCCCCTTAAAGAGGATGTAATTTACGAAGAGAGAGAATACAAAAAGAATGACTGTGATTAGCAGTCCTTCTTTTAACTTCTCCTTCATTTTTTCTCCTTTTCTCCCCGAAAGGGGGAAATTTTTTTTGATTTAATAACGACAAACAAACATCTAAATAAATAAATGCCTCTATGCCGTTATTAAACCTATGAGAATAATTAGACCTTTTTAATGAGCAGTTTAGGATCTTTTACAATCCTATAGTATTATACCATGAAATGATAAATAAAAGCAATCTAATGGAAATATGTTTATGATATTGGGAGGGTGGCAATCTCCATCGTAATACTTAGAAAGTATCCCGCAGTAGAGCCTTTCTGCATTTCAATACCATTACTACTTAATTATACCATTTCTAGACAATCTTCTACAAATCTAATAATACCTCAACTTCTTTTACCAATGTTTTATATACCTCATCTTTATCTATACTACTAACAACTTTGTCTCCTTCTATCTTTGTTATCTCAACTACCTCATATACACCATTAATATTAATAGCATATATTTCATATTGAGTTCCTTTCCTCTTATCTCTAATCAAAAACATATCTGTTTGATAAGGAGGAGTGGGATAACTGTTATAAACAATACCTGTTTTAGATACGGAAATAGAAAGATTTTGTGTAGAAGAAGTAACTAGACTACGTAATATTTTTGATATATGCATATTAACTATATTTTCTCTACACCCCATTTAAATGTATCAGTAAGTATAGTAGGGGAGTCTTTTCTAACAATAACCATATATTCAAACATAACAGCATTACCACCATTAACAGTCTTAGCACTCCAACCATCTTCATCAATAACAACATTATCAATATCATCAACAACCTGACACTCTATACAAATAACCATACCATCCTCAAGAAGAGCACCTGCTCCCTTTTGACCAAATGCAGGGATTTCAGGATTTTCGTGTAATCCTTTCCCGATGCCGTGTCCTACATAGATGCTTAATGTATTAAAACCATTTCTTAAAGCTTCCATTCTCATCTCATAACCTAAATCTCCTGTTCTATTACCTACTATAGCTTTAGGTATGGCATTCTCAACAGCATTCCTACCAGCAAGAAGTAATTTCATTTTCTTTTTATCTGCCTTACCTACACACCATGTCCAACAATGATCTGTATATATCCCTTTGTAAACAACACCAAAATCAATAGATACTAAATCTCCTTTCTTTAAGGGAATATCATTAGGAATACCATGTACAGCTACATCATTAACAGAGATACATGTATTGTAGTGATAGTCTTTAACTCTCTTAAAACTAGGATGCACCTTATACTTTCTACAAAGCTCTCCTGCATACTCATCAATCTCAAGAGGTGTAACTCCCTCCTTAACCATATCTCCAAGTTTAGATAGTATTCCTACTGATATCTTAGCTGCTTCTGTAATTAAATTTTCTTCTCTATTGTTTCGTATTATCATATTCTCATTATATTACGAATACCTTATATATTCCACTTTCTCCTTATTAATCATTAGCGATAAAAAGACTTTTGTAGAAGAAATATAAATTCAAAAAATTTTCTTTCCCTTTTCAATAGTATTAAGAGATATTGCAATGTAAAGGTTTTTTTGCCCCAATCACACTGGGAAGTTATACTGTTGCTCTTTCAAAAAACAAGGAGATTGAAATGGGCCCAGGCAATAAGAAACAACAAACGACTCACACAAACAAAGATTTGGCTAAGTGGAACAAACAGCAATACGGTGATTCTGATGAACGCAACTTTGGTGCTGCTCATCATCAAGCACGCAATGATTACCAAGATGCTGGCTCACCTTTTGGGAAACTTTCTAGTCGAGAACGTAAATCCAAAACAGATACAGAAGCGAAGTAACAACAAATAAATAGCAACAATATAATGACCCTCAGGGGAGAAATAAGAACTTATTTTTCCCCTGCATTTTCTTTTTTCTCAGCCCAAAGTTTTGTATCCTTATTCTTATATCCCAACTCATACTCTATAGATGTCTTAATAAACCAATGTAGGTATGTTTCTAAATTGGAAGCACGTTGTTTATCTGTATAAGCTTTTAGACCTACATACAAACCTATTAAAGCTGCCTCATATGCTCTATTATCATTATATTTATCTGCAACAGAAATTGTAAAAAGAACAACTCTTTGAAATAATTCTCCTTCTCTTCTACTTAGTTTTCTTTTAGATTTAAGTCTTTCCATTGTTTGAGTATATCAAAAACTTAATTTAAATTATATAAACTTCTAGTCTCCAATAATATATAATTCACTAACAGCTCTAGTAACTCCTGTATACAACCATCTCCTCCACATATCATCATCCATCTTAGAAAATCTCTCTTCAAAAAGTATAACCTTCTCAGCTTGACTACCCTGTGCCTTATGTACAGTTAAAGCATAACCAAAATCAAAAAGATTAATATCTCTACTAACATTCCTTAATGTCTCTCTCTGTCTAAACTGTTCAATTGATATAGGGAGGTGGAAGACTTCATCCTCACCATCAAAAAGAATATCTGCTTGATAATATTCCAACATATCAGCTACAGATACCTTCTCAATTGATTGTAAAGTACCAATCATACCGTTAAATATACCTAACTCCGCATTGTTCCTTAAGCATATAACTCGGTCTTGTATCTGAGGTTGAGGAGATTCAAACTCAAGTAGTTGCCTAATACCATCATTTATCTTGTTCCTAGTATGATTGTATCCGACTAAAACCATCATATTCTCGTTGTATGATGATAGTTGATCTGTAAGAAACTCCATAACATCCTCATCTTCTCTAGAGAACTTCTTTACATATCTCCCATACTCCATCTTAGGAATCTCACCATACTTTCTTGCCATCTCTGAAATTACAACAATAGGATTATCCTTCTCCTGCCTATATATCTCTTCTAATCTCAACATAGGTTTTAACATTAGATTAAACTTACCTTCAACAGGAGGTAATTGTCCATGATCTCCAACAGCCAATATCGGTTTCTCAAAAGAGAGTAAATCTTGCCATATATCACTAGATACCATAGATGCCTCATCTATGATAATTAAATCATATTCAAAATCATCTACCGATATCTTCTCCCAACCAATAATATTATCATCCTCATCTAAAATTGGTTTGTATATTAACCTATGAATAGTTCCAACATAGTCTGAGCGTTTTAATGAACCAGTTTCCTGAAGTTTCTTTCTTAATACCTGGGAAGCTTTACCTGTATATGAACAATATGCAATACTAATACCTTTGTAGTCTTTATGAAGTTTTTCATTAAGATAACCTAGGATTGTTGTCTTCCCTGTACCAGCATAGCCACCTAGAGTAAGATATGGAATCTTTTTTTCTTTGTACCAATCTAAAATATCTTTGATAATATTCTTTTGTTTTACAGAAAGTTCAAAATCCATACCAAGAGTATACATTAACTATTGTCTTCTAACCACACTATTGGTATTCTGTAAGATATGAATGACAAATTTCTCTTTTTTGATACAGAGACAACAGATGTACAAAGTAAAGACATTATTCAACTAGCCTTTGTTACTAGTGATGGTAAAGAATTTAATGAATACTTCAAACCGGAACAAGAAATCTCTTTTGGAGCAATGGCTGTTCATCATATTACACCAGAATTTCTTGAAGACAAACCACCATTTAAATCAAAAATGATACAAGATAACTCATCAATGACTTTATTCTCTGAAGTTCCTCTTAAAGACTATCTTAATGGTTTAGCAAAAGAATACATCTGGGTAGCACATAATGCGGAATTTGACATGGATGTTTTAAAAAAGAAGGGAATAGATATTCCTAAATATATATGTACACTTAAAATTGCAAGAAATATGCTAAGCGAAGATGATGGTAAAAGAGATTTGGAGAGTTATTCATTACAATATCTTAGGTACTATTTAGGTCTTTACAAAAAGGAGAATGAAGAGGGAGCGATTATTGCTCATGATGCAATGGGAGATGTGCATGTACTTAAAAATCTATTTGAATACTTAAAAAGTAATTCTTCTCTCTCTACTGAGAACATGATGGTTATTTCTAAAGAACCTCAATTTATACGAACTATTAATTTTGGGAAATATACAGGATATTCCCTAGAAGATTTAGTTAAAACAGATAGGGAGTATCTTGAGTGGTTGTTAGAGAATACGAGTGACAAAAAAGATTTAGTATATAATGTTGAGAGAGTGTTAAGTCTAGGATAATATAAGCATTT
>Ga0255346_1001762_pt1 | contig 28995 bp, 29 predicted proteins | sample wastewater_treat_FD_194410 | JGI IMG/M metagenome (GOLD analysis project Ga0255346, IMG submission 194410) | Wastewater microbial communities from Lulu Island WWTP, Vancouver, Canada - plant22 | ecosystem: Engineered > WWTP > Wastewater > Unclassified | place: Canada: Vancouver, British Columbia...
CCTTCCGGGCAAGATCTTCCTGCGTCATGTTTTGCTCGATGCGGGCCTTTATAACCTGGTTAATAATCTGGTATTCGGGTTCGAGTTTTTTTACTTCTGCGGCGAATTCCGGATTCTTTAAAAGTCCGGCCTTTACTTCATCCCAGTTTTTCATACAGGGTACCTCCTTTGAAAGTCTGCCATTCTGGCACGGGCAGTCTCCAGTTCCTTCTGCGGCGTCTTTTTGCTTTTCTTAACGAACCCATGCAGGAGAACAGCAATTCTGCCTGCAGGCATATAATACAGTAAACGGGAAATATTGCCTGCAAACTGTATCCGGAGCTCCCGGATACCCTGATAACGCTCGCCCTGGATCTGTTTCGCACAGGGTTCTTTCAGGTTCCTCCCGTGCTCCTTTAAGAGTTCGATCTCCCAGTACACCCTGGCTCCGTGCTTCACGGAAAGAGACTGTATAAATGTTTCAACTGGGGTCTCGCCCGCCTCCGTTTCATAAAAAAGAACCTTTATTATGTACACTCATATCATATATGATATGTTATTGCATATAGAAGGGGATGTCAGAGATGCACTGAAACTTTATTAAGCATGGCGGTTGAAAATGAAGGATTATTTCGGAAACATGTTTGTGAATGTTATAGTTGTAAGCAATACACCTGAACGGGGGTCAAAGGAAGACATACATTAATTAAGTTAGAGCTCGCAAATGATAGGTTTTTACAGCAACTTTCAACTTGTTATATGCAATAGCAATGCAGTGGAATAATGAATTTGCCTGTTATTGTGAACACCTACAAGTCGCGCATAGAGTCTTTTAGCGTTGATAGTGGATTACCAACTGAAACGAAGCATAACGCATGGCCATCAGCTGCTCGGCTCTGCCGCAGCGGCCCGCATGCCCTGGTTCGGCTCTCACCGCTGGTGAGCATCTTTCTGTTTGAGGTTTCCCAATTAGTCTTCAAGGATTCTACAGGTTGAGTCCCGGGTGAAAGGCCGGATTAAGAATATATGTTAAGCTACCCTTCGCCTTTTTTGCGACAATGTTTAGCAGCTTCATATCGTAGCCAACCTCGAAGATGTACCGTGGAGGTTCCTCACCAGATTTTATGCCGAAAAATCCGTAGTAGAGCATGAACTGTATGACCTTTTCAGTCATGTCGGCGGGCACACCCGCGCCACTGAGGATGCTCTCCAGCTTCCCCGGTTCGAATTCATGCCCCTCACCAATAAAGTGATAAAGGAGGTCTGTTTCAGCACCGAGGATGTCCGTCAGCTCTTGATCCGCTTCAGTGATCAGATCAATTGAGTACGCACGAAGTCCTTTCTCCAGATCTATTTCTTCAATGCGTGAACGCTCCAGACCAACTGCAAATCCACGACAATGGGTCAAGAGCTTGATAATATTACGAGGACGCATAAGCGACCGATCGATCAGATACTGCGACGTCTCTTCACCGTGGTAATGACTGATACAGATCTGAGACCAGACCCGTTCGAACGGAGTGTCATCCGACAACGAATTGCGAATAAGCCTACGCCTAAGCATTTCCCGTAACAGGTCTGGGTCTGTCCAATCCAGAATGGCGCGACTTTCCTTACCATAGTCCGCTGAAGCCTCCACGAGCAGTTGATAGACGTCGTTTCGGACGAAAACAATGCAGTGAAAGTCGTGTCCAAAACCTTGTACATCTCGTTGAATCTTGCGCGCGGCATCGATGAGGCAACGTAGAATCAGCACGTCCCCCGTCGTGAGGCCGTGTGGTGACCAGCCCTTATCAAGGTTATCGAACAACACCCAAATGCTGTCCTTAAACGCCAGATAGGTCGATAAGGTGTCTCGAATATCCCGGATATTGCGCTTATGGATTAGTTCCGTAACATCAGCTGCAGTCAGTCTCTGATTGCTCGCCGTGCCGAAGCGGTCCTTGAAATCATCAATCAATTGTTGGGACAAGCTGATGAGCCGTTCTGAGAAGTCACCTTCGCCAGCTGCGCCCGAATCGTACACTTCCACGAGCTTTTGATAGGGTTCATAAAGGCGCCTGTCGCGCATATGCCGCTCACGATCCTTTTCAAGTACCTTGTAGCAGATCTCCAAATAGAAGAGATATTCGAATAGTGCTGTTATAAGATGGGTCTTGGCGCCTTCAGCGAGATAATCGAGCACATCCTCCTTCAACCGGATCAGCTGGTATCCCTCCGGTTTCAAGTCGACAATGATGTTACGGACATTTGCCCGCTTCTCGTTTCGAAGCTGTGAGAAGAGTGCTGTCTTCCCAGTCCCCTTTCGTCCCACGACCATATTGACCTCTCCGCGAGCTGCACGTTTGTACTGATCAGTCCTGAGGTAGTATTCGCCGAGAGTCTGAAATTCGTTCTCTGCGACCGAGTCTCCGATCGAAAGCTCTGCCAAAAAATTGCCTTCCGGGAGTGGAAGGGGATTGTCCATTTGGAAACGCTCAGTAATATCCAATGCGAATGTTGCGATAGAATTCGCTATGTCCTCTTGGTTGTTGAAGGTTTTGACTAAGTCACGAACGTCGAGTGGGGTTGGGCCGTCGCTGGGCTGGAGGATAAGAGTGAGCTTACCCATGGCAACCGATAGCCCAGCTACGAAGGCAGCTCGGATGTTGTGAACTTCCGCATCGGCGAATTGTGTTGATAGGAGTGGAATTACAGCGCCGAGACAAGACGAAATGTCATCGATTGCCTTTACAGCCGACAGTCGGACATCGTCTGTAGGAAGATATCCCCTATATCCCAAACGTGCCTTCTTAATCCTAGCAGTGATCGCAATCATAGCCCAGTTAGATTGGGGTGTTTGCAGGACGTAGACGGGCGACTTGAGGTTAACTTTCGATCGAAGCGGAATCCCGCCATCTGAACGATAGCTCTTCAATAATTCCGATAGATTTTGCTCGTTGATGTAAGTATCAAATCCAAGCGTGTCGAAGATGCCAATCTTGTTTGCAACAAGGGTATTGGCTTGGGTGATGTTTCCATCACGCGTGAGATAGACCCGCTTCCCAAGGCCAATGGCGTATCCAATCTCAAATGTCACATTAAAGTTCATCGCAGTGATATCGGCAACAAGAATATCGGCGCTTGTGATGCCATCGAAAATTGGATCCGTCAGCGGCCTTCCCGATATATCATTTTCTTCCCATAGGTGAAGATCTAGATCACGACGAGTTGCAGATAAGGTGCTTTTGGCGGCATTGATCACTTGCGTGACATCTGTAACGGATGATGGGTATGCATAGAACACTTTCATTAGATAGCCCCTCATATTCTCTTCAAATTTTCATCATAGCCGAACACCAACATCAGCGAGAGGCCCGCTTTATGGCCGATTCGCTGCATGGCGTTGTTATGTCATTCAAAGCTTTTGTGATCGTTTCAACTATCTGTTGTCCACCCCACTCTCTTTGAGATTAGGCCCCGCAGCCTCATAGCGAGCATAGTCTTTAAGACCTCAATATCACCATTGTATTCGATATGAGGTTTGTCTTTGAGATCAAAAGGAATGTCCTTTAGGTTGTCAGCGATCAGAATAACCGGTTTGTTAATTGCATGAGCATAACCAACCTCATAGAAAACATTGGGATTCTTACCTGTCATTTCAGCAACTATGAAACGAGCCTTCTTTATATTTTCGAAGATTGTGCTCAATATAGAATCGGTAAAATGTTGCTCATCTACTCTCTCGCAAGTAAGCCCACAGCTTTCAACACAAGGCTTTATTCCTGAGAAATAGACATGATCAACCTCTTTGGAGAATGGCATCAGCACAAAAACGAAGCCTCCAAGGTATTTTGATTTGAAGCGAGACAATTGGGCGTCAAATGTCCACCCAATATCGGATAACAATTCCGGAAGCTCAGCTTCTTCTGGTGCATCTACATGAAATACAGCGTCGGCTATAAAAAAGTCATGATGAGTAAGCTCCTCTGATTCAATATTCTCGCCTGAAGTAAACAGTAGTATCGAACAAAACTCATCAATTTCCCGTATTTGACGAAGGAGTTCTAAGCCAAAAGTCAGCGACATTAATACGACGTGGGGTAAAAACTCCTTTACGGTCTTAATAGCGTCTTTTGAAGAACTGACGCAGAGAGTCTTGTAATGCCTTTTTGAATAATGATCTTCGAGAAACTGGAGGATCTCAGTGTCAGGCGCAATGATTAGTAAGCGGTTTCCGTCTTCAAGGTACCGACTATATAGGTCCGTTCTATTCATAGACATAACAATTAATCTGCTGCAAGCTATAATTTGTAAAATACTATGTTTAACGGGTAGTATTGTCAAGGACAATGACGTTCTTATAACAAACTTATGAAAATAAAACCGCATGGTATCAACTGGATATAGGGTGCCGTTACAAATGCACAAAGCAACATAATCCTAAAACATAATGTTATATTGCTCACTGCATAACATTAAAGTTTATTATTTACAGGAACGACAGATTCAAGCTGAAATATTCACGCTGTGGTTATTGATTGCCGATTGAAATGTAGCCCATTCGACAACCTTGCCAGATTGTGTAGTAAGGAAGGCAGCCGGTGTCTACGTGCACTGAAAATTGGCTGGCAACCAGCACTACATATCTACCCGTTATGTGCAATATTTATGAACGGGAAAAGAGAATTTATCTGTTATTACGGCACCTGCAAAGCAAGTATAGAGCCTTTTGATTGTGATCGTGGATTACGGATTGAACGCTCGGCACAAGCGGAAGTAGCCCGACTGGGCCGCGATCCGCTTCATGCAGTTGTTATGTGAGTTTCTTTATCATTGGCTCCCAGTTGTTTAAGAACTCTGTGAAATCTCTGTTTTCGAGATCGGGTTTATCATAATTGTCATCAACAATTGCGTCTGTGTCTGTTTTTCTTAACCCTCTTGTTTCCCAGCATTTTTGTATTGCCCCTTTAGTGACCCAAAGGTAGGTTTGAATTGGTTTTTCATTCGGATGCAGAATATCAAGTCTTTTTTTTAATTCTGCAGGTCTAATAACCACATATTGCATGTTTTTCTCGTTAAAAGTATGTAATGCAAATATCCAGAAGTCTGCAACAAATACTCCAATCTTTTCTCTGTTTAGTGTCCACCACCCACATGATATCAATTTATGTTGGTATTCTGGCCTTCCGTGCGTGACAAGAAAGTCTTTTGAAAATTTAACTTGGACAGATGCAGTTTTTGTATTTTGAAGGTTTGTTATTAATAGATCAACCCCAGTGTCTTTTGAGGGTACCCATACATTGAACTTTTCGCCTGCTTTATTTGTTAAGTTTTGTTCGATATGAGAACCAACAAGATACTCGCCAGCATGAATTGTAAAAATTGGCTGCATTTTTCTCCTTTTTCACATAACATGGCCATCAGCGGGAGGCCCACTTTGTGGCCGATTGGCTGCACACACTTGTTATGCAATCATATGTTTTCTGCCTATATTGCAAAGTTCGATGATCTTAATTTCAAACGGGTAATTTTCATGCACTTGCAATCTTGAAAATTCCGTAATACTTTTTGTAAGGATGTCTTTTGCCTCCTGCTTTTCTTCAAAACTATTCCATGCTGCACCCATCGATGACCAAAATAGGCTATAATTTTCTATTCCGGTTGCTTCGTGGTCCATGACCCTGAAAACTTTTGGAAAAATAAAATGCCCAAGTTTGCTTGGAAAATTTGGTGATGCAGAGTTTTTAATCCATGAAAGCTGTTGATATAAATCTCGTATCTCATTCCAATTAAAATCAAGAAAAACCGGTTCTTTGTCAACTTTGCCTTTAATGTCGGTATATAGCTCTTGAAGTTTGTTAAGAATTTCCAACCCTCTTTCCTGTATCTCCCACTTTGTGTTGGGGGGTGTCTTTGACCTTATAGCTCGCCAGGCCCACAATCGATCTACAGTATTTCTCCACCACCTTTCTGTCAAACCATTTTTTCTCAAATCATAAAGCTCATGATATACTCTGTTATGAAAATCTTGTGGCCATTTCTCCGCCTTTTCTTTACGCCACCAGTTAATCCCTTTTTGAAGGTCTTCTATTTTGAGATTCACAATTCCCCCATTTTTTGTTTTTGCATAACGTGTGCTTCACCCTTTGCCGCAATGGGCGGCAATAGGGCGCAAGCGATTGTTGGGCAAATCCTTGATTTCCTTGTATCTAAAACAATCAGTGGTGTGATCGTTCACCATGCCAACGGCTTGCATGAATGCGTAGCAGATCGTTGAGCCTACGAAATTAAACCCTCGTTTCTTCAGATCCTTGCTCATCATGTCGGACAATTTAGTCTTCGTCGGAAGCTCCGCCATAGACTTCCAAGCGTTCTGCTGGGGAACCCCATCGACATAGCACCAGAGGTATGAATCCAGAGACCCGAATTCCTCCTGTATTTCGATGACGCCTCTGGCGTTCTTTATAGCCGACTCAACCTTGAGGCGGTTGCGAATAATGCTGGCGTCGGAGAGCAGGCGTATCACGTCTGCTTCTATGTACCTGGCGATCCGCTCGCAATCGAACATATCAAACGCCTTTCTGTAGTTCTCTCGCTTCTTCAGGATTGTAAGCCAGCTCAAGCCCGCCTGTGCTCCCTCCAGAATCAGGAATTCAAACAAACGGCGATCATCATGAACAGGCACACCCCACTCGTCATCGTGATAGGTGATGTAGAATGGGTCGTCCCCGCACCATTTACATCTCTTTTTCATATCTCTCCCGAGCCTAACGCAGAGGTCAGCAACGTGGCCACATTTGTAGCCGAGTTAGCTGGACCCATTCGTTAGAGTAGTTGTCGTTGTTATTCATCATTGGACCTCGACCCACTGACATCGCTGCTTTTCTCTTCTTGTACTGTCATAATTATGCCGGAGTTGGCATCCGTGTTCACGCGACGTTCTTTGATGTTTAACTGAATCAAATGCTGTGAGGAACGACTGCTGTTACGAAGGGACTTGAGTACTGCATTTGAAGGTATGCCCATGAGGTTGAGGTATAGCGCTCGTAGAAAGTGGCGCAATCGCACGTTGGCGTTATAAATGCCTTGGCTGTCGAGGACGTTGGCGCGCAGTTCTTCATCCCAATGCGTGTAGTAATTGCGCGTATCGATCCAACTGCGGGGGGCTTTGCCATCATTCCCGAGAATTGTTCTTCCTATTTCCTCCGGCAGACCTTTTGCCAGTTCGTCAAGCCTCTTGCGCAAGGAAAGCTGATTGCCATAACGGATGCGCGATCGCAGTGCGTCCTTGTGGTCGGACCCCAGCCCAGCTGGAATCGTATCCCCCAAAGCTTTCTTGACCAACTCGTATTCGCCGTCATCTATATAGTTTCCGAAAAACAGGGCACGATGAAAGCCTTCCAGTGCTTGCATTAGAGACAGGAATTCTACGTGCAGCCACAGCTTGTCCGATGCTAACACACTGTTTGCAAGCTGAATTGGCATCAACAGTTTGCCGTACTCCTCGAACCAACGAATCGCGACTTCGGTCAATTGAATCCCCATTTCTCCTCGCGGCATAAAAAACTCATGTAAATTGAGGTAGGCACAATACTTCTTGTCGCGGAAGGCTACCATCACGAATGTTTCCTCGTTTGCCTCGCCGATCGATGCCTTGATGCAATCTGGCGACATCGGAGAACCCGCAAGGAACGATAGCATCGAAGAAACCTTACCAAGCTGCTCGAAATACCAGTAAATTCCTTGAGGAGTATCCGGACGGATAGCTACCCAAGCCGAAACAGTGACCGCAATCGAGGTAAATGGGTCGCAATTTTGTTGCCAGGTGAAATACCAATCCAGATTGGCATTGATACATGAAATTCGGCTGGTCTCTTCGGTCATACCACGCACACGATAGGAACCGGTCGTAGTGCCAGTTGTCTCCTCACGATCAATGGATTGGTTTATGACCGGTACTGACAGCCAAACTTGGAGACCTGGCACGCGAAAGGTCATCTCACGGTAAGAAAAATCTTGAGGCATATGTGCGCCGATCAACACCAGAGAGGTAATAAGCTTCTCGGGGCGTCTTAGGCCACCCGATCCGAATTTCATAGACCAGGATGCCTGCTGCGCGTTTAACAATGTCACGGCGTCCCCATCATGTGTGATTCCGTAGACGGCGGGATAGGTTGTAAGGGGATCATCGAAACGAATAGTACCCTGACGCAGTGGCATGAAGCTTTCGTGCAATTCGAGCTCAGTTTGCTCGGGAGTGTAGCGAAGTATGCCCGCGATCTTCCGGTCAGGATTTTCGGGCAAATACCATTCTCCAGATGTTTCAAAAGATTCGGTAAGACAACGATCCGCCATTTCTCAATCCTCCCTTGGCTCTAACACCATGATGAGCCGCGACTGTAAGGAGTCAGCTCCATCAAGTTGTTGGCTCTCCTTCTTCACTGGTTTTCGGCATGGTTTCTCGGAGTGCCTCTGAGACCAGACCCCGGTACTCGCTCACGACATGGTAGTTATTTTTTATCTCACCATGTTCTCCGCCAGTTTCAAACTCGATGGCTTGTCTAAGGTGAGCGTTCAGCTTTTTCGTAAGGAACTGTGATATGTTGCTGAGATAGCGGCCAGCTTGACCTATGTCTTTGCCCACTCCTGCCTCATAAAGCCCCTGCCGTACTTCTTCACGATCGTAGGTCCTATCCTGCTGAATAATGATTTCTATGAACGCCCTAAGCCTTGGAGTTAAGTCGCTTGGCCGAGTCAGAGACTCAACTATCCGCTGTTTGAGGTTGGCGGGTTCGAGGTTGGATTTCTCCATGGAGAAGGAGCTTTTCCCCGGGCGCCTCTGCTCCTTTTGTTTGGTTTCTTTCTTCTGGATGTAGGTTTTTGCTTCGGGTAGTGGGATTATTATGTCTGGGTTTAGAAATAGGCTGCCATCGGTGTCCTTGTGCGGGGTCAAACGAATACACTCAATATTGATCTCAGAGTCCCTTAGCCAAAGGACTGCCGAGACGACTTCAGAATTGAACTCTTTTGACACCAAGATAATCCTCTGTTCTTGGTTCAATTCTTCCAACTCACAATCAATAAATGCTTCAATCTTCGCATGGGCATCGTCGTCGTCAGCGCCTAAATACTCAGCAAAGTACTTGTATATTTCGTCTTTGGTAAAATTTGCGCAGTAGGAGGCGTACTTGATGGCTTGCCACTCGATGTCCGTGCCAGAATCATCTCTCTTTAGTTCAATTACCACGAGAGCGGCCTTCTTATCGACAGCCAAAAGATCGAGGCGCTTGCCTGATGGCAAAATCAATTCCTTCCCGATGAGTAAAAGTGGTTCTCCAAGTATCTCTGGAGTGCCTTCAATCCATTCTTGAATGTCAAATCGTTCTTTGAGGTTTAAAGCACTGAAGGAAGCAACGGGAACTTCAATCAACTTCTTGTTCGCGATATCAACTCTATACATCTTCGTCCTCCAAGTTCTGCTCAGTCATTTGAAAGCCAACGCCAGCATGAGCGGGAGGCAAGTGCCTTTTGTTGCCGATCCGCTCCATGCATTTGTTAGCGTTTTTCACCTACCGAATCCTATAATCCTCCATGATTGCTCGAATATCAACACTAATCTCAGGAAAATGATAAACTCCACCTTCCATCCATGACCGCGTGGAAGCAATGTTTGTCTTGTTGAGGATAAGAGATAGCGCCTCGTCGTGAGGATAGAGGTACCACGCACCGCCGTCTGGAAAGGCTACATATATATCTTTGCCTTCGTAAGCTTTAGAAAAATAGAGTCTGCCTTTTAACTGCACTTTGAGAAAACGAGTCCCGTCAATATGTTGGGCTATAAAATCTGCGCTCTGCCAATCGTTGCTGAGCCTAATCGTTACAAAACCATAGTCGGCAAGAATACCGGAAAGCTTTTGAAAGTTGTATGCCTCCTTTTGTTTTGCATTGAGAGTAGAATATTGTATCTTTTCAAGTTTCATAGTCTAATTCCTTTACGCTAACGATTAATAAATTAACTCTGTTTTTCTCGATATTCCATTAACATCATAAAGGTAAAACAGGCAAAAATATGCCATATATTGCATAAAAACAGATCGTAGCATGGCTATTGCTGATATTACGTAGAAAAAAAGAATATACTTTTTTGTAGGAAAATTGGCAGAATTCTCCGGAAAGAATACTGTGAGAAAATTTTGCGGCCTTCTTTTTGAACTTATAAATTTTAAGATATCTGTTCCCTTGAACATCGACCCCGCCTTAAAGTTCATTATCATACAAATGTTTTTCAATTTCAAACAAAATAACGTTTGATTGTGGCACTAATTTCCATATGAAACTTTGCACTGTAATAAAAATTACCTTATGCACGCTTTCAGGAAGTACATTTTTAGCATATGACTTTTTCCTATGGTCTTGGACTATCAAATGAAAGCATGGTTTTGTAAACGATATCCTGGGCGTATAAAACGAGACACCAATGCTTATTCAAATTGCTCCATAACAGCACTTCAAGCTCTGAAATTGGCCATTTATGATATATAGACACCTTATTCCAATAGGTTAATTTGGTCCGACCCCAATTTAATTTTTCTTTTCAAGGCTTTTTCAACGGTACAACGCTTTAAATCCTTGTTCTGAACAAGGACCAGTTCATAGTCGACAATAAGTCTAATCTTTTTATCGGTTATATTGTCTCTCATATATTCAATGAGTTTGTTAGCATTTGCCATTTGGTTCGATCTCCGAAACAAGTCAACAAGTATGATAGCATTCATTTCGTATTGATCCACAATTTTCTTCTCCGCTCTTACTGTAGCTTCCAGTGATTCAGCGGCCAGGCGCCTGCATAAAACAGCCCGGTCATCTTTTTTATCGTCATCACATGCCCATGCCGCACGAGTTATAATCAAATGTTGTGTTTAGAAACAAAAAAGACGTATCCTTTAGTATCATCAACAAACACCAAACCCCTCGCCATAGGGGTGAAAAGGAGGATACGTCTTATGAAACAGCATGAACCAGTTGAAGAAAAAAAGCAAGAAAAAGAAGAGATCAAATCTTTACTTGAAGAAATCATCCGTGAAGGAGCAAGGAAACTATTACAGGCAGCAATAGAACATGAGGTTAATGAATACATATATTCTTTTTCAGATAAAAAAGATGAAAAAGGCAGGCGAATGGTAGTCCGAAACGGTTTTCTCCCCGAACGTTCAATCTTGACCGGCATCGGCCCCTTATCAATTAAGCAGCCCAGGGCAAGAGATAAAAGTGAAGAAAAAGAGGTTTTTACCAGTGCTATCCTCCCCAGATATCTACGCCGTATACCATCTCTTGATAATCTCATTCCTGTATTATATTTGAAGGGGGTATCCACAGGCGATTTCACCGGAGCCTTATCTGCTATACTGGGAGAAAATGCAAGAGGTCTTTCCGCCAATACGATTGTCCGTCTTAAGAAGCAGTGGGAAGAGGAATACAGGCAATGGTCAAAGCGTAACCTCTCTGATAAAAGATACATTTACTTTTGGGCTGACGGCATATATTTCAATGTCAGGCTTGAAGATCCCGAGAACAATAAACAATGCTTCCTCATTATTATAGGTGCATTGGAAAATGGTACAAAGGAGCTGGTTGCAGTCCTTGACGGATATCGGGAGAGCAAGCTGTCATGGATGGAACTGCTCTCTGATCTGAAACAAAGAGGCCTTGCAGAAGGTCCATTACTTGCCATAGGAGACGGAGGTCTTGGATTTTGGGCAGCCATAAGTGAAATATATCCTGAAACAAGGCAACAACGTTGCTGGGTCCATAAGACAGCGAACATCCTTGATAAGATGCCTAAAAGCGTACAGTCAAAGGCAAAAGAAAAGATACATGATATCTATATGGCTCCCACGAGGCAGCAGGCTCTTGTTGCATACAATGCCTTTATATCTTTGTATCATGCAAAGTTTGAAAAGGCCTGCGAATGTCTTATGAAAGATAAAGATGTTCTCTTTACCTTCTATGATTTTCCCTGTGAGCACTGGATTCATATCAGATCGACCAACGTTATCGAATCAACATTTGCAACGGTAAGGTTGAGGACAAAAAAGACAAAAGGATGCGGATCACGATTGGCCACTCTTACCATGGTATTTAAACTTGCCCTTGAGGCACAGAAGACCTGGCAGAGGATAAAAGGCTATAAGCTGATCCCCCAGGTGATAAACGGAACCAGATTTGTTGACGGCGAGATAGAAAATAAAGAGATACAGGTGGCATAGAAATGGAGAAAAAGGATACGACGGAAAAAATCTTAAACACAACTATTGACAATATCTCAACGCCCGCTTTCAATTCCCTAATCTTAATTACAGGCAAATATTCTGTAGTGTTTTCTGGCGGAAAATTTTGCAAAGCTAAGCCGTTGAGAAAATCTGCTATTTCCGAAAGACCGCCAATCTTCCACCCCTCTGGGATTTCCCCTAATTCGGAATCGATCATTTCACCGCCGCTGGATTTATAGGGTTTTCCGTCTTTACCTGGAAATTCAAAGTCAACAAACCAATGCTTAAAAAGCGCTTGAGCGATATTTTCAAGCGTTTTATTCTGGGCTCGTAAAAGCTCGATCTTGTCATCGAAACTTGAAAGAACCGCCGCAATCGCACACTGTTCGTTTCCAGGTGGAAAAATAATAGGTAGATCCAATTGCTTAGTTATCCCAATATAATCCCTTGTTGATCCACCCCCAGCATAGTTCTTTAATGTTGTTTGGAAGAAAAAGGAGTCAAAGTAATATTTCAAATATCTATTGGATAGTTTTTCTAGACACTTGACTCGATAGTAAGTCACTTGTGGTGTTAGTACTATAAAATCATAGGTTGTGTTGACAATTGCGGTTCTTCCCAATGTTGCCTTATGTGACAATAACACATCGCCATTCTTCGAAAATCCTTTTCTTAGACCTTGAGCTTGTTTTTTGGAAATAAATTTGCAATTTAAAACATCTACCTTGCCATTTTCTAGATCAGAAGCCATGATAAACGGGATACCATTTTTTACAAAATCTTCATATTTTGGATGAATTTCTCCGTGATTTCCATCTTCAGGAGGAAAAAGTATCTCTAAATCGACTAAATACTTAACGGTCGTTTCTTTCCATCCATCAGGTATTCTGTTTTGCATTTGATCTGTCATAACTATTTCAAATTAAGTTCAATATTGTTAAGCTGTTTCTTGATTTCTTCATCAAGCTTCTTTTCTTGTGCGATCTGTCCGGAAAGGTCGATGAGATACTCTTCCATTTTTTCGGCAAATGGTATGCCATCGTCTTCTTCGTCTTCGAGTCCAACATACCGCCCAGGGGTCAAAACAAAATTATGCTTGGTTATTTCTTCTATGTCTGCCGACTTGCAAAATCCTTTGACGTCTTCATACTTCCCGCCAGGTTTTCGCCATTCGTGGTAAGTCCCGGCAATTTTGGCAATATCGTCATCGCTAAAAGTGCGATGGGTGCGATCTTCCATGTAACCAACTTCGGAGGCATCAATAAAGAGGATCTCCCCGGTTCTTTTTCTATCTCCATTGCCCGTGCGCTTTCTCGACAAAAACCAGATACATGCCGGTATACCGGTGTTGTAAAAAAGCTGTTTCGGAAGAGCGACGATGCAATCAACCAGATCATTTTCAACCAATGATTTGCGAATCTCCCCTTCATTGTTGGTTTGACTGGAAAGCGAGCCATTGGCCAAAACACAAGCCATTATACCATTGGGTGAAAGGTGATAAATCATGTGTTGGAGCCAGGCAAAATTGGCATTGCCCGCCGGAGGCACTCCGTATTTCCAACGAGGATCATTCTGTAAAAGCTGTCCAGACCAGTCACTGTCATTAAAAGGAGGATTAGCCAGGATAAAATTGGCCTTCAAATCTTTATGGGCGTCATTTAAAAAGGAGCCTTCATTATTCCATTTGACTTGCGAGCCGTCTATTCCGCGAATAGCCAGATTCATCCGGCACAGGCGATAAGTGGTTTGATTGCTCTCCTGCCCGTAAATAGAAATGTCGTCAATTTTACCTTGATGGCTTTCCACAAAACGTTCGCTCATAATAAACATACCGCCACTGCCATTGCAGGGATCATAGACCCGGCCTTTATATGGCGCGATCATTTCGACCATCAAACGGACTATGGCTTTTGGAGTATAAAACTGACCGCCTTTTTTCCCTTCAGCGTTGGCAAATTCACCCAAGAAATATTCATAAACTCTGCCAAGTATGTCTTTGCTTTTAGCGGCTTCAGTTCCAAGGGCTATGTTTCCAACAAGATCAATTAAACCGCCAAGAGCGGCTTTGTCTAAATTCGGTCTGGCAAAAACTTTTGGCAAGATTCCTTTGAGAGTTTGATTTTCTCTTTCAATGGCTTCCATAGCATCATCAACATCTTTGCCGATGGAGGGCAATTTTGCCCGTGAGTGAAGATATGACCATCTGGCAATCGTTGGAACAAAAAAAACATTTTCCGCTCGATATTCATCAACGTCTTCGGGGTTAGCTCCGGCAAATTCCCCCTTACCTTCCTTTATTTTTGCGTAAAGCTCCTCGAAAGAATCGGAAATGTATTTGAGAAAAATAAGGCCAAGCACAATGTGCTTATATTCCGCAGCATCCATGTTTTTGCGAAGCTTGTCCGCTGCTTTAAACATTGATTGTTCAAAATTTTCTAATTGATTGTTATCTTTTATTTTCATAATAGCAGAACTCATTTTTAGACCCTTTTACGGTTTTTTATAGAGAAAAGAAGATTGTTTAATCTCGTTTTCATCTTAGCATACCTACGAAAAGTAGCAATATTCAAGAAAATAAAAGGGTTGGGTGGGTGGGGTTATGCTCCTGCACAAAAAAAGGAGCCGGTCCGATTAAGGATCAGCTCCTAATTTCGTTAAGCCGTCTTTGGCCTCGACCTGCTTTTCATGAAAGAGGTTGATTGTCTTGTGGACCCTCTCTAATATCTCGCTGGTCCATTTTGCTATCTATTTAACGCGCTTTTTTTACCCGCGTAGATAGTGCTGCGTAATGTCGCCCCGTTCATGACCCATCTCCCAAGACACTTCTTGAAGTCTTTCCTCGTACGTCATTTCTGTGTTTTCCCGGAGTTCCTCCATTCTGTCTTCTGCAAAATTCCATCTTAAACCGTGACTGCCTGTGTAATCTTGATCGGTTTTTTCGGCGGCTTCTTTCAAAATCTCTCTATACTCATTTTTATCGAAGTGCATATTGCCACCGTTTTCCTGAAGAACTCTCTCTACCGCATGGTAAGTTTCCACTGAAACCGATATTACCCTTTCTTTCCCGCCCTTGCCTTCGACTTCTAACCACCCTCGAAATTCACCTGTATGCTCATCCATACGAATGCCACGGAGATCATTAGTCTCAACGCGCCACACCTCGTTAAGACGCGCGCCGCCTTCGTACTGCACACTTGCAACTGTTTTAAAATCATCATTGGCAATATGGGAAATTAACTCTTTTGGGCTTTCATATGCCCGCGTTTCGCTTGTCCTGTCAAGCGTTTCGATTGCTTCTTTGCGTACCTCTTGTATGTCCCCCCGGAAACTGTATGTCGCATCCTTCCCGGATCGATCGGCGTACATATTCATTGCATTTTCAAACTTTGACATTGCCGCCGCCTCGCGCTGGAAGGTTGAAAATTTTATGCCGTCTGCAATCCGGGATTCAAGAAATGCTTTTATGTGTTCTCCCTGGAGATTTTCCACGTCTTTAACCCCCAGATTATCTTTAATCCAATGGCAAGCTTGGTGCCACGTATCTTTATAAACTACCGCGGTCCCGTAACTGTAAATATTGAGCGACTTGCCAAGATCAGCCCAGGTTCTGGCGCCCCCATTCCTGGCAACCTCTTTTTCGGCGTGCTTAGACGTTCCGGGCATAAATATGCCCGATTCCTTAAATACCTGATTTACTTGATAATTTATGCTTCCCCTTATACTTAACACCTCTTATTAAATAAACCACCGGTCTTGCCGGACAATCTTGGGTAAGCCTGCATTAACAATGACCGGGACCCAAAGCCCAGCTGAAGACGTGCAGCGTACACGCCTCCCCTAACTCGTTGGGGCAACGACGCGCCAGAGATTGCCTCTGCACTCGTGATCTGCCTGGCAGCAGACCTCTATCACGGATTTCGCCGTGTCGATTCTCTCCGCTTAAAATCGCGGAAGGACTACGTCTTAAATCGCCTCGTGGAGAATATTGAAGCGATACAAGATAATCAATACAACGAGATGAAGGTATCATAATGCTATAATTTTAGCAGATATTTGCAATATGTCAAGACAAAAAACACATGACTCTTTTGTACGTGTCGCTTTTGGTGCAACCAAAAGCGACTTCGTTCTTAATCGTATATGAAATATAATATATTGATATTTATATGTATTGATAATTTTATATTATATTTCATTCTTAATATTTTACTTGACATTCTTATCTTATATTCTTAATATTTAGCATGAACACATCGGAGAAAAAACGGCTTAAATGGCTGTTCGCGCAGCCCGAAGATATTATTCTTCGGGTCATAAAACTACAGCGCGACATGTATTTTAAATTCAAAGCAGAAAACAAAGATATTGGTCCAGATCGACTTACACTTCTTTCTCTAATTAAAGCTGCCGAACTTTTTCACCGCTCAGAGCATCCAACAACATTTAAAAACCCAGATCGTAATTTAGATTTACTGAAACAAAAAATACTTGACAGAATTGAGCGGCACGAAATACGACAAATCGACAAAAAAAAGAAGAAACGTGAAAGCAAAAAAAAGAAGAAAATAATGGGTTTGATGCAAGAAATAAAAATAATGAGAGAGCAAGGACAAAGCTTTCAATCAATCGCTGATTACATTGTTAAATATCACAAGACAAAACTGCATCCAACATACATTTCAAAACTACTTCACAAACTCGAAGTGACGGAAAATGACTAAGTTCTTTATCATGCATTCATTGTCTTTATTACTTTTTTACATATTTATGTATTTTCAACTCGATTATACCTTGGCAATCATCACGCAAGCCGCCACATTGACAGCAATATTAATTACCGGATATTTACTCGCTCATTCATTTTCTCAAGACAAAAAACAAGAAGCTGAAAAAATTCTCGGGGATGCAAGGGCAGAAGCTGAAAAAACGATGAACGATGCAAAATCAAATTTAAAATCAATAGAATATGATTTGGCGTTGCGTAGGGATAAACTAGATTTTGAACAAAAAGCACTGCTGAAAAAAGAAGAAGCAATGGACAATAAAGCAGAAAAATGGAAGCAACAACTCTCACAACAATCGTTGAAGCTGAGTTACTACAGCAATTTTATATCTTGGTTGTGGCGGTTAATCAAGGATAAAAGCAAAGACGATACCGACAAAATTGATTCGCTCAAGCGTAAACTACACGGCTTAAGGAGATAAAAAAGCATATGTCTGATAAAAAAATAAACATACGACAATTCGAGTTGAATTATGATCATAGCAAACCCATTGTATTCAAACACTTGTCTTTAAATGATTATAAAATAATAGATTCTCCACTGGAACTTAATTTTTTTAATATAATCCTGAAGGCTTTTGCCTCGAACAGGCTTGAAAAAGATACTTACCCAATTAGTCAAAACTTATCGGCTAAAAGAGAGAGATCTGCCGATAAAGAATCTCTTGTCTTACTATATCGAGGCGGTGAATTATTCATGAACAAAATTGATGTTATGGAGTTACAATCAATAATCGAAAGATTTTTGTCAAGGATAGACATATTTGCTGAAGTTTATCCGAGCAACAAGTAATCGTCAAAAAGATTTGTTGCACGGAGATATGGCACAACTGAGTCAAACCTTCACAGTTGGCTAAAAAAACAAAGCATCCAAGGATAAAGGGGCCCTTGGGAACAGTCCTCCCTATAATAAAAGTTACTAATTGCAGTAAGTTGCAACCAAATGGCCCATTTTCCCCCGAATCGTTGCCATACCCCAATTTGGTCATAGCGATTAACCCTTTTGAACAAAATCAAATAACAAAATGTTTTAATACAAATAACAACAACGGTAATTTTACGTTGTTGAGTTTGTATAGTTTGTATAGTTTTTAGCAGATGTAAGTTGCTGAAATTTAATGTTGTATCTGGGCGAAAGGTGTCCGTTTACAGGATGAAAGGTGTCCGTTTACAGGATGAAAGGTGTCCGTTTACAGGATGAAAGGTGTCCGTTTACAGGATGAAAGGTGTCCGTTTACAGGATGAAAGGTGTCCGTAATATATATTGTACTTGACACCTTTATTAGGTTTAATTATTATAAATACTTAAATATCAAAAAAAGGTGCATGCCCTTGGAAAAAAAAGAAGTTATAAAGCATAGCGGTGCAATTCAGGTTTCGGCTAATCAGATATCCCTTTTGCAAAGAAAAATATGGAATATTTTGCTTGCTAACGCTTACGACGACCTTTTGAATAAAGATGAATATACGATTAAGATAAAAGACCTGGCAGAAATTTTAAAATTTGATAGCAATGATTTAAGGTTGATAAAAGAGGTGATAAATAAACTTCAAGACGTAAAGGTCCAATGGAATGTTTTAGAAAAAGACGATGAAGAATGGGTCAGTACACATTTTTTGGGTGATGTGAAAATAACAAAAAAAAGTGGGATAATTTGTTATAGTTGGGGCAAGTATCTTAGAGAAAAGCTGTATAATCCCACTATGTACGCTAAAATAAGCTTGACAATCCAAAGCAAGTTTAAAAGTAAATACTCACTGATTCTTTATGAATTGTGTGTTGATTATTTTATAAAGAAACAAGGTAAAGGCGAAACTCCCTGGATCAGCATTGAAGATTTTAAAAAACTGATGGGAGCCGATGATAAATATTATAATAATTTTAAATATCTAAATAAAAAGGTGCTGAAAGTAGCACTTAACGAAGTCAATAAAGAATCAGATATTTTTATTGAAGTAGCCAAAAAAACAGAAAACAGAAAAGTTGTTGCCCTGAAATTTTATATATCACCTAACACAAACACACACAATCTGTTAACCAGGCTTATAAAGCCCCCGAAACAGGGTGAACTATCTTTTAAATCAGAAGACGAAGAGCAAAAGGAACTATATGAGAGGATGACTAAGGCCTTTACTTTAAGCGATCGGCAGGCCCAGGAGATACTAAGCACCATGCATGACTTCGAAGAGGTCAAAGAAATTTTAGACATGGTGGAGAGAAGAATAAAAAGAAATGAAATTATGAATATCGGGGCATATACCTATAAGGCCCTCAAAGATCAGTATCAACCCAGAAAAAGCATTATTGCGATCGAAAGGGAGCAGGAAGCCGAAGCCAGGGTAAATGAAGAAAAGAGAAAGGCCAAAGAAAAAGAAATCATCAATGGACTTACTGAAGAATATGAAGGGTACAAAATAAAGACCACAAAAGAATATATCTCCGGTCTCTCAAAAGATGATCAAGAGGTCATAAAGAAAAAGTTTGAAGAATCCCTCGATGACTTTCTCAAAAACAAATACAGAGAAAGCGGTTTAGAAAGTCCTATAATAAGTGCATCCTACATAAAATTTCTGTCAACAAAGTATTTGAAAAATGAAATGCTCGACTTCCATTCTTTCGCTCAGGAAAGGGGTTTCTTGCTGGAGCAAGATAAAGAAGGGTGGAAGATGGTGAATATAAAAGAAATGTTATTGCAAAAGTAACTAACTTACTAACTAACTTAGTAAGTTAGTATCAAATAATTACTTTTGGGTTTTTTCTTTAATTGCAACAAGTATATAGTCATGCAGGCTAAGCCCGGAGGCCTTTGCCTTCTCTGCAGCGGCATCCCTAAGCGCAAGAGGCAACTTAACCGGAAAGGTCTTATAGTTTTTTGCGAACAGTTCATCATCGGCAGGAATTGAAGCCCTGTCTTGCCAATCCGCCTTTGCACCTTTTATAAATTCATCCGGGTCTACGCCCGGTTTTGTTGTTTTTAGTGTCATGTCTTTACCTCAAGGATAAAATTTCATTATAAAGGCTTGTGATTTCTTCTTTTGCCTTCGCGTCTGACCATTCCAGTACGCTTTTGCCTTCCCCGAAAGATTTTTTATATGCTATCCTGGCGTTGATGATAGTCTCAAGCGGCCTTACGTCTGCGTCAAATCCGTCGATCACTTCTTTGGCCTCTTTTGACAGGGTGGTGTTAGGCTGCATCTGGTTTAAAAGAAAACATGCCTTGATGTCTTTATAAACGCGGGCCTCTCCCAGCAGCTCCAGAACATCGTTAACTGCCCAGAAGTCAACTTGTGACGGCATGGAGGGGATAACGAGCAGATCGGAAGCAAGTATGGCGGACCGGAAAACGGCGCTGTCACGTCCGCCGGCATCAACAATGATAAGATCGATGTTGTCGAAGCCGTTTAAGTCTTTGTGCAGTGTCGGGGTGGTTATTGACATGGCTTTGATGTCCGTGCTTTCCCTGCTTGCCCTGAAAGCCATCGAAGACCCCTGGGTGTCGGCATCGATCAACAAGACCTTTTTGCCGTCAAGGGCTGCGCATACGGCGAGGTTGCAGGCTATTGTTGTTTTGCCTACGCCGCCCTTAGTATTTCCGATAGTTATTATCATAAGTAAGTTAGTAACTAACTAAGTAAGTTACTTACTTAGTTATAATATATACAATAATGTTTTGCAATATATTTTCACGCAACCTGTGTCCTTTGTGCTTCCGGATTCATCTCTGTTTGTGTTCATTCAAAAAGATCGGAGTGTGAGCCGGTGCGGACAAGGCATAATTTTTCTTTTTCAAGCCGATATATTAAAAGCCAATCCGGTTTTATATGGCATTCTCTGTGATGTTTCCATTTTCCGCCGAGATCGTGGTCTCGATGTTTAGCGGAAAGAGGTGTTTCATTTACCAGCTTATTAATAACAGCGAGAAAATCATCTTTGTCATATTTTCCAGACCTTGCAATTTTTTTGAGATCGGCCTTGAATTGGGAAGTTTGGACTATTGCCCGCAAGCTGCATCCCAGTCTCTGGATATCTGTTCAACGGTGGTCGGTTCTGTTTCGTCTCGATCCGCGGACTCCATGGCTTTGATTGTGACAGAATTTGGAGTTTTTACCGAAAATGGCAGCTCTTTTTGTACTATTATCTGATGCAAAAATAATCTAATTCCATCGCTTAGGGTCAATCCCATAGACCGCAATATTTTTGAGGCCTCGTTTTTAACTGCAGGGTCTATACGGGAACGTACTATAGTGTTAGTATCCGGCACGGTATGTTACCTCCTTTTATTTAACTATAGCTACATTGTAGCCATAAATCAAGAATAATTTGCCGGTTAACAAACGCCGGATCTCTTGTTTGCCCTTAGATTTTTATTTACTTGTCGCAATCCCTTCTAAATGAGGTCAAGTTTCCTAAAATGTTGAAAAGTGGCTCAATTAACGTGCAATTAACGTTGCAATTAACGTCGCAATCCCTTCTAAATGAGGTCAAGGTTTATACATAGTGCTATGGAGTATGATTTTTAATATTTGGGCAAAATTAAACAAATAGGGAAAAACTTTCACAGGATTTCAAAAACTGCCCGCAAACCCAATATTCAAGCCACTTTAAGCCTCAAGAGATATTCAATGCTAAAGTCTATTGCATCTTTTAAATAATCGTCAGAAAAATCATAATCACCCTGCACGTTGAAGTGCTGCCATACCAACACAGAATCGTTTTTTACCGCCTCGATGATGTTGTTCCTCTCTTCGACTGATTTGGCTTTGTGTATCATCTTCGAGAATCTTTCCGTCCTCGTAATTTGTGATAGTTTATTTGGGGTGGTTTAAAGAGTTTTTGAACAGAAAATCAAGCGTTTATATTAGCCCTTACCGTTGATTCCGGGATACCCAACTGCAAGCCTATCTTCCGGTAAGGCATTCCCTGGCTTCTCAGTCGCTTTGCTTCTTCAACCAGTGCAGACGATACCGGCGGCCTGCCGAGCCTCTTGCCTTTGCGCCTTGCATTTTCAAGGCCTGACTTGACCCTTTCTTTTATTATCTCCCTTTCAAACTCTGCAACGGATCCTACAACATGAAAGATAAGCCTGCCGGTGGGGGTGGTGGTGTCAAGACTGTTGTCGTAAGATACAAAATCAATACCCGTAGATTTAAGATCATCCAGTGTGATTATGAGGTCTTTCAGTGATCGGCTTAAGCGGTCCAGTTTGTAGACCAGGAGCACGTCAAACCTTCGCTTTTTGGCGTCCGCCATCATTTCTTTAAAAGCAGGGCGCTTTGTGTTAGACCCGGTAAAGCCCTCGTCTATGTATTCCTTAAAAAGATTCCACTCTCGTTTTTCAATGTATTCCCGTAGGGTGTTTAGCTGCGATTCAGTTGATTGCCGGTCGGTCGATACCCTGGCGTATATGGCTATCCTTTTCAAGAAAAGCGTCCCCTTATGACCTGCAGGAACATATGCGGATTGACGATAGAAATACCCTGAAAGGATTTCAAATCGGTCAAATGATGGTCCCCGGACACAATATAGTCTACCCGGCCTTCCAGTGCACACGCCAATATTTTATTGTCGTCCGGGTCGTCTTTGATAAAATCTACTGATTTTTTGCCCGGGGTGACTGTTGCAACTTTACTAAAGGCCCTAATAAAAAGACCGATTTGGTTCGGCGTGTTCCTGTGAATTTTCTTTAACTTTGGGCTCAAAAGGGTTTGTTTAATCTCATCAACGATTTCCCGGGAAAGAAAAATATGGAGTTTACCCTTTCTGGCCAATGATAATATCTCAGCCGGTTTTCCTGCCGGCACCAAATAGGCGCTCACCACAACGTTTGTGTCTAAAACAACTTTGATCATTTCTTTTGGGTCCTGGAGGTTATCTTCTTCTTTCTTACCCCCCTGATAGCTTCCTCGATCAGTTTTTCAACCTTCTCCGGGTCTTCCCCTTTCATCTTGTTATGCATTTCATCGAACATTTTCCAAACATCGGCCTTCTCTTTATCAATCATAACCTTGGGTCGGATTGTTACTTCAGAGCCTTTGATTCGGAAATCAATAATATCGCCCTCTTTGAGGTTCAACGATTCCCTTACCTCTTTCGGAAAGGTGACTTGACCGCTTCTTAATACTTTTGCCCAGGGCATTTAGTGTCCTCCTGCTTTTTAATCTTAAAGCTGTTTTGTATGGTTAATGTATTTATGTAATTATGTAATTTAGTATAGAGAACAATCGTTACAATGTCAATTCAGGGGGCACCTAAATCCATTGCCTGAAATTGGCCCAGGATTACTTTTTTGGGGAAGGATGGCGCTTACTATTACATTGGTGTCAAAAACAATCCTCACGCCTTTTTCCTGCTCTTTCTGACCGCTTCGTTTACCGCCTTCTCCAAGATCAGAGAAACATTGTCAAGAAAATGGGTGAGCAAAAAACCCCCTCAAAAATGCCGTTTTGAGAATCAATAATATCAGCTATTTACGCCGGTGCAAAAAGGTGAGCATAAAACAAATGATTTATACTCAAAAAGACTTGGTGTGTTTTGTTTGAGATTATTCTTTTTTATGGTACGATGGAAGGTAATATGGCGAGAATAATTTTAAACAACAACGAATATTCCCTGTTTGACTTCGATAATGAAGCTGAGTTTGAGCAGGCTGTGATTAAAAACCAGAAATATCTTTTTGGAAAAGATACTGTATATGTTGATGTCAAAAGGCGGATTGGCAAAGACAACCACCGCGGCATACCAGACGCTTTTATAATTGATTTTTACGACACCAAAAAACCCCAACTATACATTGTGGAAAACGAAATTGCCTCTCACGACGTGTATGCGCATATCTCTGAGCAAATAGTCCGTTTTGGTACAAGTACCATAACATCTGCCAACCAAATACGTGACACGCTTATCAAGGCGATTGAAAACAAACCCGAAACGAAAAAGGAAATAGAAAAATACTTACCGCAAACCGTCTTTAAAACCGTAATAGAATTAATGCTTTTTCTCAGTGAGAATGACATTAAAATCGTTATTGCTATCAACGAAGTGACGGCTGATCTCAATCTAGCCTTCAAGATTTTCAGAAATCCACCCGATGTGGTGCTTTTACAGCGCTACATGTGCGGAAGCGAGATGTTATATTACTACGAACCCATGCGCGAGGAGATAGAAGACATAGAAATAGAAAAAGCAAAAACCGGCAAAGCGGTGGACTTCGACACGGTTGTTTGCGCCGCCCTTGAAGACGGGTTTAAGCATGCCTATATGGAAAATAATGCCTGGTGGGAAATACGGCTTTCACAGAAAGCACGAGAAAAATTGAAGTATTTGGCAATTTATGAAAAGGCCCCGATTGCCCATATTAGCCATTACGCGGAGATTGAACGTATAGAACCATATAAAGACACGGGCAAATATATTCTTTACCTCAAGAACAAAAAGACCGTGAAACCAATTAAGCTTAGCGGTAAGGCGAAGGGAGAGGCGCCACAGGCCCCGCGGTATACGACACTTGAAAAATTATTAAAAGCCAAATCGATAAGCGAACTTTGGAGTTAAAATAATCGAAGGCTCTTTCCTGACTGAAAATAAGAAAGACCCCTTGCGGAAAGCAAAGGGTCTTATTGAGAAGATTAAAGGGTTTAATAATTTATTAATATAATTCCTATGCCGCCCATTGATCAGCCAAGAGTTCCGCTTGCTTTAAAACATTTTCGGTGGCCAATAATTGCATATCCGGCGGATAACCATATCTATTCAAAATTCGTTTTACATCGCGCCTCAGCCTTGCCCTTACGGATTCTTTCAACGTCCAGTCGATAGTTGCATTGCCCTTGACGCTCTTAAATACCTGGATCGCGAGTGCTGCCAATTGTTTATCGCCCAAAACTTTCTTTGCGCTATCGTTATTTGCCAATGCATCATAAAAAGCCAATTCATCTTCTCCAAGATTTAATTCCTCGCCTCGCTTATCTGACTCTCGAATTTCTTTGGCAAGTTTAATCAGTTCTTCAATGACTTGTGTTGTTGTAAGCAGATTGTTTTGGTATTTCCTAATCGCATTTTCCAACATTAGAGAAAGCTTTTTGCTCTGAATAAAGTTTTTTCTTGTTCTTGTTCTTATTTCATCATTTAAGATCTTCTTCAGAAGCTCCAGGGTAAGATTTTTCCGTTCCATATGGCGGATTTCTTCAAGAAAATCGTCGGATAAAATTGAAATGTCTGGCTTTTTAATTCCGGCAGCATCAAATACATCTATAATTCCGTCGGACACAACAGCTTTGTCAACAATCTGCCTTATGGCCGTTTCTATCTCTGCATCGGACTTCCCGCCTGCTGGCTCAAATTTAACCAGACGGGCCTTTACTGCCTGGAAAAACCCTATTTCGTCCTTTATTTGCATGGCTTTTGGATGGGGAACAGACAAAGCGAAAGCCTGGGAAAGTAGGCCGACTTGTCTGGTGAAACGGTTTTTCCCATCGTCTAAGCCCAAAACATATTCTTGCGCCTCCAAGATAATAATAAGTTTTTCGTGAGTAGTGGCCTTGAAATATCGTTGGTAATCAAAATCGTCAAACATCTGTTCCACAATTTCAAATTTTTCAAGCAGGGCTGAAACCGCTTCTTCTTGATCGAGTGTCGGCGCTCCCTTTCCGCCACTGGCTGCATAGGTAGCTAAAGCCGTTTTCAGATCCGAGGCGATGCCGATATAGTCAACAATTAAACCTCCAGGCTTGTCTTTGAACACCCGGTTCACGCGGGCAATCGCCTGCATAAGATTATGGCCGCGCATAGGTTTGTCAACATACATGGTATGCAGACAAGGAACGTCAAAACCGGTAAGCCACATGTCACGGACAATAACCAGCTTCAAAGGATCGGCCGTATCTTTGAATCTTTCCGCAATGGCTTTTCGGTCCTGCTTTGTGGTGCTATGCCGTTGCCAGTTTTCGGGATCAGATGAAGAAGAAGTCATTACTACTTTGATAGATCCTTTTTTAAAATCCGTGTTGTCCCAATCAGGGCGGAGCTTGATTATTTCTTCATACAGTTCAACGGCAATTCTTCGGCTCATACAGACAATCATGCCTTTGCCTTCAAAAGCTTCCTGGCGTTTTTCAAAATGATCGATAATATCAGCCGCCACAATTTTCAAGCGATCGCAATTGCCGACAATGGCTTCAAGCTGTGCCCATTTCGCCTTGGCTTTGTCCTTGGCCGTGCTTTCCTCGCCTTCGGTGACGGCTTCGGCTTCTTCATCGAGTTTGTCTTTTTCTTCGGGTTTTAAATGGACTTTGGCTAAGCGGGACTCATAAAAGATTTTAACGGTCGCGCCGTCTTCCACCGCCTGAGAAATATCATAAATGTCTATATAATTTCCAAATACCGCCGGAGTAGATGCATCCTCTTTTTCAATCGGGGTTCCTGTGAAACCGATAAAAGAGGCGTTGGGCAAGGCGTCTCTCAAATATTTGGCAAAGCCGTAACGTGTAATCGCTTCTTCTTTGTCGCCGTTCTTCACAATCATTGTCTTGACCCCAAATCCATACTGGCTTCGGTGGGCTTCATCGGCAATGACGATGATATTTTTCCTTTCAGAAAGCAGATCATAATTGACCACACCATTTTCAGGAAAAAATTTCTGAATAGTGGTGAAAACAATTCCACCGCCTGCCACTTTTAAAAGCTCTTTGAGGCTTTCCCTGTTTTCTGCCTGAATCGGTTCTTGTCGCAAAAGCTGTTTGCAGTTGGCAAAGGTTTCAAAAAGCTGATCGTCCAGATCATTCCGATCCGTCAAAACAACGATTGTCGGATTGTTGAGCCTTAAAACTGTTTTGCCTGCATAAAAGACCATAGATAGGGATTTTCCGCTCCCCTGCGTGTGCCATACTACGCCAGCCTTTCGATTTCCCTGGTCACCGGAGGCTGCAAGGGTAGATTCAACGGCCTTGTTGACCGCGAAATACTGATGATAGGCCGCAATTTTCTTGATGGTGATGATCGTAGTTAGGCCGGTTTTTAAATCTTCTTTTTTGGCCTTTTCAAAAACTATAAAATGACGGATCAAATCAAGAAGCGTCTTCTTTTTGAGCATCCCCCGGACAAGCGTTTCGATTTGAGGAACAGTTCCCTTGTCTTCGGTGAAACCGTCGGTTGACTTCCAGGCAATGAAGCGGGAAAGATCGGACGATATTGTTCCGGTCTTCGCGTCCAGTCCGTCAGAGGCAACCAGGATGCTATTGTAATAGAATAATGACGGGATAGCTTTTTTGTAATTTTGAAGCTGTGTAAAAGCCTTACGGACTGTGGCGTTTTGATCGGCCGGGTTCTTTAGTTCGACCACCACAAGGGGCAGGCCATTTACAAAAACAACTACATCAGGGCGCTTGTTGACGTTGTTCTCAATAACCGTAAATTGATTGCAGACAATGAATTCATTGTTTTCGATATTGTCAAAATCTATCAGGTAAACCTTATCGCCCTTTATCCCATCCTTACCCATGTACTCGACTTCGATTCCGTCCGTGAGCATCAAATGGAAAACTTCGTTGTTGTCTATGAGGTTTTGGGTGGGAAGGTTGAAAACCTGCTTTAAGGCTTGCTCTCTGGCATCAGAAGGGACTTTGGGATTTATGTTGTCGATTGCTTGTCTTAAGCGATCGCGGAAAAGAACGGCACTTAAATTTTGTCGTTCGTTCTCTTGACCTTCCGGAGGCAAGTATTCAAAGCCCTGGTTTTGCAGAAGCTCGATAACAAATTCTTCAATGTGTGATTCGAATATTTTAGCCATAATTATTCCTGATTAAAATTAGCTAATTCGGTTTTGTATGCACCTTCGTCAATATAAAATAGAACCTCGCTTGGACTATATGGACCGTATTGACCGATTTCAATTACGTCATTTTGTTCGTCAAAGCCTTGATTAAACTCTGGACTGTCCTCATACCTTAATTGGAATTGAATGTGTTGGGGATATTCATCCTGATAAATCGTGATCAGATATATCGCGGTCTGTTCAATGATGGAGACAAGAAAAAAAATTGTTGCTGCCGTGACTTTTTTTCTATTTTCATCTACTACATATACAGATTGCCCATGTCCGGTCTCGGTATATTCATTCCTAAATTCGGAGATTCTCTGCGCTGTATTAGTAAATGCCGCGATTAAATCCGGCACCTTATTAATGCCACCCAGTTTCCCAACCGTTTGTTTGGCGAGCAAGTGTAATTTATGCTCATGTTGGTCTGCCGTGATACCCAAATCTTCAAGAATTGTTTTGCAGATGGATTCAATAATACACTTGCAGTTATCAGCTATTAGCGGTCCATTATCAGGGTATGCTTCAACGCGCAGAATATAGTCCTCAAGAGGTTTCCATTTGCTATGTTGATGACATATTTCTTTTAATACCTGCATTTTTTCAATTATTAAAGCCTTTAACCCTTACCTCGCCGCGCATTAACTTAGGCAAAACAGTATTGCGCATTTTTGAAAGGGTTTGGATTTGAGAATTGTTTAAAGCAATTTTTTCTATCAACGGCTCAAATAAATCATTTGCTATCTTAATGAACTTATCGGTTGGTATCACCACTAAGGCATCATCAAGATGGTGTCTCTTAATGTGCCCCATTGTTACAGCCTTTGCGGCTGCTGTTTGTCGAAAGCTTAATAAGTGCTTCTTAATCCAGTATAGGAAAAACCATTTTGGATACTGATTAGAAGTTACTTTAAATAAATGCTGGTTTAAGGCACCTTTTCCGTATTGCCAAATATCAACATCCAAGCTCCCCGACCAGGAAAACAAAATATCACCATTGTTAATTATATATTTACTATCAATATTGGTGCTTGCCTTATCAGTCTGATCAGAAACGCCCGCGAGTTATAATCAAATGTTGTGTTTAGAAACAAAAAAGACGTATCCTTTAGTATCATCAACAAACACCAAACCCCTCGCCATAGGGGTGAAAAGGAGGATACGTCTTATG
>Ga0255346_1001769_pt1 | contig 28949 bp, 25 predicted proteins | sample wastewater_treat_FD_194410 | JGI IMG/M metagenome (GOLD analysis project Ga0255346, IMG submission 194410) | Wastewater microbial communities from Lulu Island WWTP, Vancouver, Canada - plant22 | ecosystem: Engineered > WWTP > Wastewater > Unclassified | place: Canada: Vancouver, British Columbia...
CGGCTCTCCCGAAACCATTGCGGATCTTTACACCCTGCCACAGGACGCAACCTTCTACCTCGATCCCGTGACGGCCACCACCGAGATGGTCTCCCGGGAACGGCAGCAGGCGATGCATGAGCACTTCCTGCGGCAATTCTTCCTGCCCTGGTGCCGGACTGAAACATCCCTCACACGGCAGGAGCTGGTCCGCGAATTTTCCAGGTGCCGCAGCGATCCCGGCTACGGTGAAAACCTGCGACAGCACACCCTCGCCTGGTATGACACACTCGCCCGGAATGCCTCTCTGGAAACTTTTCCCAATGCCGGTTTTCGGGGGATCACCATTTATCCTTCCAACCTGCGGCGCCAGCCGACTTCGAAACCTCATTTCTCGAGCCTGAAAGCCGACGGTTCCGCCTACCCGTTTGACAATTTTCAGAATTCGGCTCTTCCGGCCAATACCCCCGTCTACGTAGCCCACGTGTCCCGCGATCAGGCCTGGTTCCTGGTCGAATCCCACTACGCTGCGGGGTGGCTCCCGGCGCGAGATGTCGTAAGGGTGGACGAGAACTTGATGGAGCTCTGGCAAAGCGCTGGACAATTGGCCATTACCCGCGATGAGGTGCCGGTATCCGACGAAGAGGGCCGGTTCCTCTTCAAGGCCAACGTGGGCGCTCAGTTCCCACGACGAAACGGTGCTGGCGACACTTGCCGGATACTGGTCGTTCAGGCCGATGAAGAGCACACAGCACGCCTCATGACTGCTATTCTGCCCGCCGCCACCGCTGTCCTCCAACCGCTGCCGCTGACCCCTCGCGCGCTGGCCGAAATGGCCAACCAACTCATGAATCAACCCTACGGCTGGGGTGGCCTGTATCAGAATCGGGACTGCTCATCCCTGCACAAAGACCTCTTCGCCCCTTTCGGCATCTGGCTGCCGCGCCATTCAGCACACCAGGCGCTGGCAGGGGGGACAGTGCTCGAGCTGGGCTCCCTGAACCCGCACGACCGGGAAAGGATGATCCGGCAGCACGGCATCCCCTTCCTGACCCTCATATGGGCACGGGGCCACATCATGCTCTACCTCGGCCAGCATGGAGGGCAAGCCGTGGTTTTCCACACTTTCTGGGGCATCAAGACCCGAACCATCTGGGGCCGGGAAGGGAGAAAAATCGTCGGTCATACCGCCATAACCTCACTTCATCCCGGGGCCGAATTGAGCGATCGCGACTTTCCCGGCGGGGATCTTCTCCACCGGGTGGAAGGGATGACCGTTTTGAAAAGCGAACCGCAGAACTGAAGAACCGTAGAACCGTAGAACCGCAGAAGTGGGGAATGTGGAACTGAGAAGTGTGGGACAGTTGCTCATGCCTCTCTGGGACACCCTGAGACGCGGGAAAAAGACCGAGGTTAACAGACGACTCGCAACCCGCAACTCGATGGATTCTCAGTCCTCGACGGTAAAGCGCCATTTGCAGAAGTTTTCCGGCGGGTGGGCATCGGGCGGGGCGTAGAGGCATTCGACGCGGATGGCTGGGTCGATTTCGCGAGCAAAGCTGATGAATTCGTCGCGATGCATCTCCTTACAGGCGTATTCCGGCAGGCCGTGTTTGACTCTGGCCTCCTGGGTGGCGCAACGGGGGATGGTGATGATCACTTCATCATCACGTTCTTCGAACTCATACCCGATCAGGATCGCCCATGGGAACAGCTTCTGCGCCCGAGCAAAGCCCTTCAGACCCTTCTCGGTAATGCTGAAACGCTGCTTTAAATCTCTTGCGGCCAGGCCCGCAATCCGGCCCCAGACCTGCTGGTTGATGGCTTCGGCAGTTTCCTGGTTGAAACGTTCCTCCGTTTTGAGGAACCAGAAGGCGTCCACGACCCGATAATGCCAAAGGAGAAACGACAGGTAATTACGGACCTCTGCCTCATCCATCCGCTCCAGAATCTCGAGCTCCATCTCGACTCCTGTTGTTCAAGGATTGCCGCCTGAATTCAGCCTCACCGTCTCCTTACCATAAAACTCACGACCCTTGCATCCACCAAAAAAGAAAGGTTAAAGAGATACCCGGAATCACCGTTTCCTGGGTCGAGATTGAAGAAAGGCTACGCTCATGATTTCCGGCAAGAGTAATTCGTGTCTTTTCGGGACACCCTGAAACCATGAAAAGGAGGAAGCCTAACGGACAACTCGCAACCCGCAACTCGTTGCTCACAGCTTTTCGAGACAGGAGCGACCGATGACGTCGCGCAAGCCTCCAACCGCCCCCACTCCTCCAGCATCCAGTGTCCCTGGCTCTCAGCCCGCCTGCCCCGGTTTGCCCGGTTCCGGCCGCCAGCTGCAAATTGAAGCAAGAGGGCTGACCCGGATCTACCAGTTGGGTGTAAGTGAGGTGGTGGGAATCGATAACATTGATCTACAAATCTCCAATGGTGAACTGGTGGTCCTGAAAGGCAACAGCGGCTCGGGCAAGAGCACGCTTCTGGCGCTGCTGGCAGGGCTCGATCAGCCCACCCGGGGGGGCCTGATCGTGGCGGGTCGGAATCTGAATCAGGCTACCACGAGAGAGCTTACCCAGTATCGTCGTGAGACGGTGGGGGTGGTGTTTCAGTCCTTCAATCTCCTGCCTACGTTGACAGTCCTGGAAAATGTTTCCCTGCCCGCCCTGCTGGCGGGACGAGCGTTCTCGACGGTTACCGCCAAAGCTTCTGAGTTGCTGGCCTGGCTCGGTCTTGCACCCCGCCTCGACCATCTGCCCGCGCAGCTTTCCGGCGGAGAAATGCAGCGCACGGCTATCGCTCGAGCCCTGATCAATGACCCGGCGATCATCCTGGCTGATGAACCGACCGGCAACCTCGACAGTCTGAACGGACGGATAGTGATGGAACTCCTCGGCTCGGTAAACCGCAATCTTGGAACCACGATCATCATCGCGACCCACAGTGACCTTGCCGACTCTATCGCAACCACTGCAATCGGTCTCAAAGACGGGGCGATTATCGACAGCGTATGCACGAGTTAGCGGCCTTCCTTCACCTTTGGCTGTGGTTCGGTGTTCGCCAGCTCCGCATCCACCTCTGGCGCACCCTCGCCGTGCTGGTGGGGATCGCTCTGGGGGCCGCCGTCTTCACCAGCGTTCGGCTGGCAGTCGAGGCTTCTTTGGACTCTTTCACCAAGAGCGTCGACGCCCTTTCCGGAAAGTCCGACTGGACCGTTCTTTGCCCGGGCGGGCGGGTGCCGGAAGCGCTTCTTGCCGGCCTGGTCAAACACCCGGCAGTGCAGGCCGCCTCGCCGCTGTCAACCACTTACGTTCAAATCGGGGAGGAAACGGCGGAACCATTCCTCCTGATTGGCCTCGACCCCATCCTCGACCGCCCGCTGCGGACCTGGCAATCGGCCTCTCCCGTTTCGCCGGATTCCTTTTCGAACCCACCTTCCAACCCCCAGCCTCCGTCATCCGCAATCCGAAATCCAACACTCCCCTGGCTCGAGCTCATGACCGAGCCCTACACCATGATTGCCGGAGCACAGCTCTACGATGCTGCGCGCCTGCAGGATCGTTCCTACGTATCGTTGGTGCATCCGCATGGTACGGGGACTTTTCGGGTGCTGGGCCGACTGGCTGCCGAGGGACTGGCCATGGTCGAGGGCGGCAAGATTGCGGTCACGGACATGGCAACTTTTCAGGAATTTACCGGGACTCACGGCACGGTCGATCGCATCGACCTCATGTTGAAACCTGCCGCCGCCGCAGATGGCTTAGAACGCCTTCGAGCGGAGCTTCCGCCGGGAATCGTTCTGGAGCAGCCATCGGATTTCAAAGAAAGCGGCAGGTTGATGGTGCGTTCCTATCAACTCAATCTTTCGGTGCTGAGCTTTGTATCCCTCTTCGTCGGCATGTTTCTGATCTACAGCCTGATTTCGCTCCACGCCATTTCACGGCGCAAAGAACTGGCCATCCTGCGGTCCCTGGGCGCCTCCTCACGCCTGGTGTTTCTGCTCTTCCTGGCGGAAGGAGCGTTCTTCGGCATCCTCGGGTGGCTCCTGGCCATCCCCCTCGGATCCTTCATGGTCAGGTATCTGCTGGGTCATGTCAGCAGCACCATTTCGGTGCTTTTTGTGCGGGTCGAGGTTGAACGACTGGTTCTCGACCCCGCCGAAGTGCTCCTCTCCTTCCTGACCACGCTCCTGGTCTCGCTCCTCGCCGCCTGGCAGCCGGCTCATGAAGCCATGCAGGTGGCTCCCCGCGAGGCCCTCCAGGCGCAGGATTATCCCTACCGACACGGCACTTCGGGCAAACGCCTCGCCCTTTTCGGGTTTGCGCTCATCGCCCTGGTCTGGCCGCTCTCCCGCCTACCCGGCGTCGACGGCGTTCCTGTTCCAGGATATGTGGCAACCTTCTTCCTCTTCACCGGCTTCTCGCTCATCTCGCCCCGGGTGCTGCAGTATATCGGCAAGCTGCTGCCGCCCGTGCTCAGACACCTTGCCGGGGAACCGGCTTACCTGGGAGGTCGCCATATCCGGGACGCCGGGACACGCATTGCCATTTCGGTGGGAGCGCTGATCACCGCTACCGCCCTTTTCGTGGCTCTCGTGATCATGGTCCACAGCTTCAAGAAGACCGTCGAATTATGGCTTACTCAGACCATCAGCGGGGATCTCTATCTTCGCCCGAGGCTGGCCGCCGTCAATCACTATCGGGATACCCTTGCTCCAGAGACCGTCGAGATCGTCAAACGCTTTTCAGAGCAGGCCGATATCCTTCCCTACCGCCGAATATATCTTCATTACGGCACAGTTCCCTACCAGTTTGAGCTGATGGATTTTGAAGGTTTCATGAAGTATGCCCAATTCCTCTTCCTTGACGGCGATCTGCAGCAGCTGCTGCCGCAGCTTGTGGAGGGCCGGGGAGTGATCGTCTCGGAGGTTTTTGCCAATCAGACCGGAACCGGGATCGGCAAACATTTTCAGGCCCGGATCGGAAACGTCCGGCTGGACCTGCCGGTCGTTGGAATTTTTCGCGACTACCGCAGTCAGGGGGGAGCCGTCTATTATTCCATGCAGCGCTTTCAGGATCTTTCCGGGGATCCCTCGTGGAGCGGAGTGCGATTCAACTTCACGGACCCGCAAATGACCAGGGATGATGCCGCCAACCTCTTAAGAAACGAGCTGCTCCAGGCTTTGGGACCTCTCCAGTACGGGGTGGAGGTGACTCTCGGTCGCGAGCTGCGCCAGATGATCCTGAGAATCTTCGACGAGACCTTTGCGATCACTACCGTCCTGCTGCTCATCGCGCTGGCGGTGGCGACCCTCGGCATCACCAGCACCTTGACCGTGCTGGTCCTGGACCGCACTCGCCAGTTTCTTACCATTCTCGCCTGCGGGGGGGCTCGCGGCCAGGTCCGCCTGATGATTCTCTGGGAAGCGCTGATCATGGTTTTCACAGGAGAAATCCTGGGGCTTGCCTGCGGGTTCACGCTCTCCTATCTGCTGATCTTTGTGATCAATCGCCAGTCGTTCGGCTGGACTTTCCTCTACACCGTGGACTGGCCGGCCCTGCTGCTGGCTTTGCCCTTGATCCTGGCCACCGCGGTCCTGGCCACGCTCCCCTCCGGTCAGATTGTATTTCGGACGCCGCCTGCCAGGGTGCTGCGGGAATGGTGAGGGGTAACGAAGACAAGCGAACCGCAGAAGATCGAACAAAGAACCGCAGAATGACGAAGGAAAGAGCCACGTTAAGATGAAAATGAGCGACTCATATCGGTTGTCACCACAGGGAACGACACAGGTTGGCGAAACCAAGAGACTTCATCATTGGAAATTCTACATTCTATATTCTACATTCGCTTTTCTGACGGCTCTCCTTGTGTTCGCCTGGGACGTTTCGCTGCAGGCGCAGGAAGAGCCTTACCTGACCGTTACCGGACCATGCGGCCTGTCCTTTCCGCAAGATCATGGGGCGCACCCCGGTCATCGGACGGAATGGTGGTATTACACGGGCAACCTGCACTCTCAGGGCGGTCGCGAATTCGGTTTCCAACTCACCTTTTTCCGACGGCAGATCAGCCCGCCCGGTGCTGAGAAGGGCTGGCCCAGGCCCGCTTCGGCCTGGCGCACGCAGCAAGTCTTCGTCGCCCATGCGGCGCTCAGCGATGTCAGCGGAAAAGGCTTTTACCATGCGGAACACATCAGCCGTGAAATGCCGGGGCTGGCAGGGGCATCTCAGCAGGACGGGGTGACGGAGGTGTATTTGAAGAACTGGGCCTGTCGCTTGGCAGGGAACGAACACAGCCTGGATGCTCAGGCCGATCACTTTGGCTTCAAACTGGGACTGACTTCCCTGAAGCGCCCTGTCCCTCACGGCGATCGAGGCTACAGCAAAAAGGGAACCGCACCGGAAAGGGCCAGTTGCTATTATTCAATGACGCGGCTCGCGGCTGAGGGAGTCGTTTCGCTCGGTGGGATATCGTTTCCGGTTGAGGGCACCGCCTGGATGGATCACGAGTTCAGTTCGACGCCGCTGGAGCCGGACCTTGCGGGGTGGGACTGGTTCAGTCTGCAGCTCTCTAACAATACGGAATTGATGATTTACCTGCTGCGACGAAAGGATGGTTCGCTCCACCAGGCATCGAGCGGAACGCTCGTGGAGGCCTCGGGGAAGAGCCTGCATCTCGCTCGCAACGCCATCCAGGTGGAAGTCCTGGACCATTGGCAGAGCCCTCGCAGCGGAGCGACCTATCCCTCCGGATGGCATCTGCGGATTCCTACCGCCCAACTCGACCTGCATCTCCATACCAGGCTGTCCGACCAGGAACTGCAGACTCCGGCAACGACCGATATCACCTACTGGGAGGGGAGTGTCGCCGCAACCGGCACGCTGGCCGGAACCACCGTCACGGGGAAGGGATATGTCGAACTGACAGGGTATGCGGGGACAATGGCTGAAAGGCTGTAGCAGGGGCACGCGGCCGCGCGCCCTTCTTCTGGGAATGCCTTAGGGGGTTGTGAAGTCCCCCTTTGAAGGGGGATTCAGGGGGATGTCTTGGTGCCTGACACCCCCCTGCCCCCTCCCCTCCTGTTGTTTCAAAGATAACTTTTCGTGTGTCTTCGTGTGACTTCGTGGATAAAACCAAAGCCCGCCGACTATTCCATCCTGATTTCTAGGTCGTGACCGCGGGCGCCGGCACGGCCTGGGGTTGATCCTGGTAGAACCGCTCCTTCACCTTCAGCAGGAAGAGCACGACCGGGCGATAGGCCAGGTGAGCCCATTTGGCGAAGGGAACTTCGAGTACCAGCATGGGAATGGCGACCATCATGTGGATAACGTACAGGAAATAGGTCATGAAGGGCCAGTCGAGAAGCCGGGTGAAGTGGATGAAGATCCCGGTCATGGTGGTCAGCTGCAGCAGGATCAGAAACATCCAGTCGGTGGAGTGTGAATTCTTGTACGGCGGCTTGCTCTTCTTGAGGCGGCCGATGATGGCATAGGTGGTACCGTACATGATGCCGAAGGTCGCATAATAGCCGACCAAACGGATCGGATGCCAGATGGAATAGATCTCCTCATCTCTCTGGAACCAGCGCAGAAAGACCACGACCAGCAGGAATACCGAAGAGTACCCTGTCATGATCATCAGGTGGACGAACCACTGCTTCTTGTCGGTGCATTCCCCGAACTTCCTCTGAGTAAGGAAGTGAACGAGCAGATCTTTAGCCTGTCCCCGGTAGTACTTGAATGGTATTTTGAAGGCCATATCCCCCATCACATTGAGGAAGCACCGAAACGTGTTGCTGAGGAGCAGGATCGAGAGAATGGCCGCCATGACCAGGTCGGCGATTTCGATGTGTTCCGCCGGCCACAGGGAATTGATGTAGGCGTGTTCCCAGTTTGGCTTGCCGGTGTTGAAAAGCAGCAACCCCAGCCCAACCAGCAGACCCACGACGGTGATGGCGAGGATTTCAAACCTCTCCGAAGTATAGAATCTCCGGGCAAAGCCAGTCCAGTCATAGCGGGAGGTGAGGTAGCGGCGAGCCACCATCATGGTTTCGCCCGGGTCGGCGCCGCGCGGACAGGCCGTCGAACAATCACCGCAGTAGTAGCAGAGCCACGGTTCCGGGGATTGCAGGATCTTGTCCTTCTGCCCCAGCTGGATGTAGCGGACGAACTTTCTGGGGAACTGATTCTCCGGCGTTGAGAGCGGGCAGATCGCCGTGCAATTCCCGCAATGATAGCACTTCTTGGCATCCTTCAGGCCATAGTGTTCGAGGTCTTTCATCAAATTCGGATCAATCTTGTTGCTCATCCCCTTATCTCCTGCATCATCGGTTCTTAGTAGCCCTTGTATGGGTTGGGACCAATCTCGCCCAGCTTGGCGGCAAACTCATCGAGCAGTGCCGGCAGAGTGTCGTAATCGGCGATCGACACCATTTCAAAGCGAACGCGATCGGATTCCAGCACCAGCCGATCGAGGGTTTCCTTGACCTTGCTGAGGCGGATTTCGGCCAGCTCGGAGCCCTTCATGAAATGGCATTGGTAATTGTCGCCATGGCGGCAGCCCAGCAGGAACACACCGTCAATACCCTTGGAGAGGCTGTCGGCGATCCAGACCAGGTTCAGCGAGCCCAGGCAGCGCACCGGAATCACTCTGACCCAGGGGTTGTAGGTCATGCGGCGCAGTCCCGCCATGTCGAGCGCCGGGTAGGCATCATTTTCACAGGCGAAGATAACGATGCGTGGTTTTTCGTCGTACTCTTCCGGCACATTGATCGACTTGATCATGTCGCCGATCATGGCAATAGAGTAGTTCTTGAATGAGATGATCCGCTCGGGACAGGCGCCCATGCACACACTGCACCGCCGACAGCGGGTCGGCTGCGGCAGCGGGTTGCCTTTTTCGTCTTCATTGATGGCCCCAAACGGACATTCCTCCGTACACCGCTTGCACTGGGTACAGCGCTGCATGAAGAATTCAGGATAGCTCTCATCTCCGGCCCGCGGGTGGACGGCTTTCCCCTGACTGGTGAGTTCCACGCACTGAATGGCTTTCAAGGCCGCACCCGCTGCATCTTCCACGGTATTGGCGGATCCCATGGGACGGCGGACGCAGCCGGCGGCGTAAACGCCGGTGCGGCGGCTTTCATAGGGAAAGCAGATGTAATGGGAATCCGGAAAGCCGTAGCGCAACCCCGGAAGTTCCGGACCCTGGCGATATTCCAGATTGAGGATATCGGAAACCAGAATGGCGTCCGCTGGGACCGCAATTTCTTCTTCCTTGGGCGCTTCCCCTTCCTTGGGTGGTGCTGCCTTGAAGTCTTCACCAAAGGCCGTTGCCGGGACCATCCCCGTCGCCAGCACCACCAGGTCGACCTCTTCCAGGACGACCTTCTCGCCCATCAGCTCATCAAGGCCTTCAACCGCCAACTTGCCGCCGCGGGCGAATACCTCGGGATCCTGGCAGCGGATGAAGGTAACCCCCTCCTGCTGGGCCTTGCGATAGAAGTCCTCACCCTGCCCCGGCGTCCGCAATTCCTTGTAGACCACAAAGACGTTAGCGTCAGGATCCTGCTGTTTGATCTGAACGGCCTGCTTGAGGGCCGTGAAGCAGCAGACCGAGGAACAGTAGGGCAGATGCTCAGGGTCCCGCTGACCCGCACACTGGAGAAAAGCCGCCGTCTTGACGGCCCCCTGGTCGCTCGGCCGGGTGATCGGGTTCGCCTTGAACAGCTCTTCGAACTGGGCGTTGGTAATGACGTTGGGGGAGGTCCCGTAGCCGAGCTTGGAATTGAGCTTGGTGGGATCGTACGGCTGCCAGCCAGCCGCCAGCACCACCGCCCCCAGGTGATGTTCAGCGGTGGTCCCGTTCTGCTGAATGGTAACGTCAAAGACACACGGCCCGCCGACGATCTTCTGAACCTTGGCGCCGGTATAGACCTTGATGTTGCTGTCCTGATTGACGGCCTCGATCAGTCGTGGCAGGTCATTGGCCAGCACTTCCTTATAGGGGAAGGTGACTTTTTGGGAAACCTTCTTCTGGAAGCCTCCCAGTTCCGCTTCCTTTTCCACCAGCACCACCTGATGCCCCGCCTTGGAGGCTTCGAGGGCTGCGGTCAGGCCGGCCAGCCCGCCGCCGACCACGAGGATGTCTTTCGACATCTCCTGCTCCGGCTTGTAGGGCTCAAGCGGTTCCATTTTCTTGACCTTGGCCACACCCATGCGGATGTAGTCTTCGGCCATCATCTGGGTATCTTCCTCGTTGGGAGGCTGGCACCAGACCACCTGCTCGCGCAGGTTGGTCCGTTCCATCACGCAGCCGTCAAACTTGAAGACGTCGTACATGACGCGCGAAGAACACGCCGCTATGACCAGCTGATTGGCACCCTCATTGCCAATGTCGTCCTGGATGAGTTTCACCCCCTCCTGGCTGCACAGGTAAGGATGGTTGCGGCAGATGGGGGCTTTGCAGTCTTTGGTGGCCACCTTGCTGAGCGCTTCGACATCAAGCGCCTCGCCAATGCCACATCCCGTACAGATATATACTGCGACCTTCGTTTCCATTGAATCTACCTCCTGACAAGGGACTGGATAGCCTTGAGTGCTGCGGCGGTGCCGTCCTGAACGGATTCTGAGACGCCAATCGGAGTCCTCGTGCAGCCGGCCGCGTAGAGACCTCCTCGCGCAGCCTGCGACGCAACGAATCCGTAATCATCGTAGGGAACCGTCGTGGGAATGGGAGCTTGCGCGGTGTTGGGCTGCATTCCCGTTGCCAGCACCACCAGTTCCGCCGAAATCTCGTGGAGCGACATCGTGGTGGTGTTTTCGACCCGCAGGATGAGATTGCTGGTGGCAGCATCCTGCTCGATCTTGGCGACCTTGCCTTTGAAAAAGGTGACGTTTGGATCTTCCTTCACGGTGCGGAAGAAATCTTCCAGGCGGTCGGTGGCCCGGATATCGATGAAGAAAATGGTGATCTTGGCATCCGGGTATTGTTCGCGGAGATAGGTGGTCTGCTTGAGCGAAGCCATACAGCAGATGGAGGAACAGTAGGGCAGATGGTTTTCGTCGCGCGACCCGGCACATTGGATGAAAGCGATGGTTTGCGGCGGTTTGCCGTCCGAGGGCCGCAGGATCTTCCCCTGGGTCGGACCGGTGAAGGACGCGAGGCGTTCCATCATCACGTTGGTGATGACGTTGGGATAGGTGCCAAAGCCGTAGGTATCGAGCTTGGCAGCGTCATAGGGCTGCCACCCCGTAGCCCAGACGATGGAGCCCACGGTCAATTTCAGGGTCTGAGGTTTCATGTCCAGATCGATGGCGTCATAAGGACAGGCTTCCTTGACTTTCTGAGCCTCTTTGCTCTTTACCAGGGCGGGGTCGAGGACATAGCGCAGCGGGAACGCCATGTCGTGAGGCAAATAGGCGGCTTTGATCTTGTCCATGTTGTAGTTGAACGGGTTGTCAATTTCCATCGTGCAGGCCTCACTGCATTTGTTGCAGCCGGTGCACTTCTCGTTGACGTAGCGAGGATTGAGGGTGATGGAAACATCCCAGTCCCCTTCACCGCCGGCAATGGATGACACCTCAGCCAGAGTGAAAACGCGGATCTTGGAGCTGTTTTTGATGCGCCGGAAGTTGATCTCCAAACCGCAGGACGGCGGACACAACTTCGGAAAATACTGATGAAGCTGAGCCACCCGTCCTCCGAGGTAGGGGTTCTTTTCCACGAGATAGACTTCGTGGCCGGCTTCTGCTGCTTCGATGGCGGCAGAGAGTCCACTCATGCCGCCGCCGACCACCAGAATACTCTGCGTTACTGCCTTTGCCATGCTTGTCCTCCTAAGCTGAACGAAGAAATATCCAGAACACCACCGTTACCGTAAACCGACGACCGAAATCGGAACTCAGAACTGGGGCACCAGGAAACTTCTCCAACAAACGCTTTCATCCTCCGACTCCTGCCACCGGTAACTCATGGATACTCCAAGCTTCCATAGCACGCGCGTCCAGCCCGGACCACGCCCGGACACAGCGCTGCTTTTCGCTCACAGATGGGGCTCAGGAGATGACGACAACTCGGTGCAACAGAACCAGCGAAAAAACTTGGAGAGCTATGCAAGAAAGCCTGCTTTTAAATGATTTCTTGACGGTTCGCAACCGTTTTTTGGCAAAAACATTTTGTGAAAATGCGTTCAGTCCGCGAGGTTATGAACCATTCTCCTTGCAAAAAGGATCGGACTCGCTTAATTTGCCTCAGAAGCAATCCGGAGAAGGCGACTCAATGCGGCCTGGAAGCCTCTGCAGGCCCAAGCTTTGAGCGGAACGACGAACAAACGGAGTGAATCAATGGACGAAAAACAGGATCAAAAGTGCAAGTGTGTAGAAATGGGAGTCAAAATGGCGTTATCGTTTGCGGCGCTCTTTCCGATCTATGCCCTCCTCTTCGTGACCTTTCCCGGCTCCCTCGTAGCTCTCTATCTGATTTCAGGGGTCCTTGTCGGTCTTTTTGCCCCATGGGACAGCCTGAAGAAGAAGTTCCTCTCCTGAAGCAACTGCCAGCGCGACTCCTGCAACCCAAATACGTGCCTCCTCAGGTCTTATAAGAACGCCAGCCCCTGATCGAGCTGGCGTTTTTGTAAAGGCCAACCCCTATCATTTAACTAAGAAAGGAGGGCCTTTAATGACTCATCGGGGTGCGTTAGAGGCCGCGGGTGCCTGGTGCTCTTTGCTCGGATTTCATCCGTCTCTTGATGATTGCGGCCAGGCTGCGAAGGGCATTGTTGACCGATTCATTATCGGGGAAATATTCGATGATGTCGGGATCTATAACTACGACATTAGTACCTTCAGCATAGCGCATCGCATACTTGCCTCGGATTCCGCCGCTGAAATCATATTCTTCTAACATGTCTGGATCATTCTTTATTTTCTTCATAGTCCAGTCTCTCCATACTTGTCGCCAGTCTGGCGCTTATGATCCGAATTCGGTCTCCCCGCTCGGCGTGAACAACGACCATTAATCGCCCTTGTTGCGAAATCCCAATCAGGACCATGCGTTCCTCGTCCTGCGAGTGAAGCGGATCATCTATAGTCCTCGACAACGGGTCCCGAAACGCCGTACTTGCCTCGTCGAATGAGACTTCATGTATTTTGAGGTTTCGTCTCGCCTTCTTGGGATCCCATTCAAAAAGTAGCGGCATCGGAGGTCAATTACCTATCATGATCTTTTCTGTTCCTTCTTCATTTAGAGCGGTCCTTCGACACATCCTTTGCTACTTCCATATCATAATGCGACTGAAGATTTAAGCCAGAACTGCGCATCTAAACCCCGGCGAAGCATGAAAGCGCCTGACCGTCATTCCCGCGTGCGGGAATCCAGGCTTCTCAGACCAGTGCATTTGCCCATACTCATTGAAGAGTTACCTCAATAACTCGAACAACTCCCGATATTTCGCAATCATCCGGACGAGAGTGTGGCGCTTCGTGCTATGACCGACCTGTCCCGGCCTGCACTCAAGCTCCGCTTGAGCAATTCGGTCCAGGCGGGTTATCCGCCGCTCCCCTTAGACACGGTCGAAGGTTGCCCTCATAGCATGCGATCGATTTTGCCAGGGTTGCCCTTGACCCAGGTGATAAGAGCGGTCTGGATGATTTCGACTTCCCCGAGGTGAAGCGAGCAGATCTCATACAGCTCCCTGGCCGCGACCTCGTGATAGAAATGCATCATACGATTCCGGTAACCGGCAAGCTTTCTTAGTATGGCAGCCTCGCCTCCGGTCAAGACCCCTTCACTGGCCAGCTCCCGGGCAATTTCTTTGTACTCAGTGACTCCCCTGCCGAAGCCTTTGGCCAGAATGTGGCGCCCAAGACCCAACAGTGCTTCAAGGGCTCGGCGCAGGTACGATTCGGCGGCCGCAAGGTCCCTCGGATCCGCGCAGAACGCTTCGAAATTCACCAGCGGCAGCCGACGGACTCCGCGCAGCATCTCCTGCACCCAGGCAATTCGCTCTGCAACAACGGCGTGGCGTAGCTGAGATGGGGTCATCGGTGAACTCCCGAAAAAATCCTCTCGATCCTCTCCCGCCTGAACCTGGCGAGATCCCCTGCTCTTGCCAGGATATACAGCTCATTTTCGGCCTGCCGATCCGGGTCTTCACAGAACAGAAGTTCACCTCGTACAATTTCAACCGCCAGGAAGGTATCCGCTTCGGAGATGACAATCAGGTCAATGCGGTCCACCATAAGCAGATCTTCGAGGGCAATAGCAAGCTCCACCTTGTCGGCAACACTGAGCAGCCGGCCGGGTGAAGACTCCACTCCAATATCCACATCCGATTCGGGAAAGGCAGGATCACTTCGCAAGCCCTGGACTTTCCCCGCTATTTCCCGCGCCCGACTGCCAAAGACATAAAGTTCACTGACGGCAAACCGCTTTGCCAGGATCTCCAGCATCTCACCTATCTGGCAACCCGCCTTTGATCGAAGCATGGCTGTCTCTTCAGTTTTACTCATGGCTGCATCACCCCATTTGCTCTCCAAGCCAAAATTACCGGCCCTGCTGCCTGCCCTGAGAGCTGCTGTCCTGCATCCCTATCTCAGGCATGCTCCAGCCTCTGGCAATGGGCATGGCGGCTGGCAGCAGGCCACCAAAACTGTATTGGCAACCTCTGACAGTTGCCATGCAGACGTTCTCCCCTACAACAGCGACTCGAACAGCTCCCGATATTCCGTAATCATGCGGTCCACTGTGAAGAATCTCTCGACCTTCGCCCGATTGTACTCACCCATCCTATGCCTTAGCGCCGGGGTCTCTGCCAATAGATTGATCTTTTCGGCAAAAGCCAACACATCGCCCACCGGGCACAGAAACCCGCCCAAGCCATCATCAACGAGTTCTGGGACAGCGGAGCAATCACTGGCCACCACCGGCAGACCGCAGGCCATGGCTTCGGCGATGGCCAGGCCGAATCCTTCTCGAACAGTTGGAGATAGAAGAATATCGCTCACGCGATACAGCTCCGGCATATTCTCCCACGGGACGCGACCCAGGTCGCACAGGTTGGGCGCCCGCGGGCGGAGTTGGGCGCGTCCCAATCCCGACGTATGATGAATGACAATCCCGTCATTGAGCCCGGCTGCAATGGCCGGCAACCATTGTGCCCCTTTTCGACGAGTCAAGTTGCCAGAGAACAAAACCCGCACCGTCGACGAGGGATTCTTACGGCCCCTGGGATGGAACCGCTTCTCGTCTATTCCGTTGTAAATGATTTTGATGGCGGTTTTGAGTTTCAATTCAACTTTAGTGTGCTCGGCCGAAAAGCGACTCACACTGGTCACCAGAGTAGCCGACGCCAATGAGCAGCGAATGAACCATTTGAGGTCGGTGGCATAGTGAATCTGCTGCAAGGCGCTACTGAAAGGCCTGATTCCCGGGTCGCACATGTAGTGATGGATGGTCAGCACAAGAGGGTTTCGGGGGCGACGAAAGAAAAGACCATAATCGGGAGTGGTATGGATAAGCGCGCACTGCATGTTGGCGATGACTCCGGGTAGCAGCGGCGGGAAGAGCGTCAGCCAGGGAGAATAGTCAGCTACCCGATAACCCGCAAGACGGCTCTCGATCATCTTGTGCAGCACATGGGCACCATTGCCCCTAGCCATAGGGCTGAGGATATCAGCAGACGGATTCATGTCAATGCATCACACTCCATACTCCGGTTCCTCAACCACCCGATAAGGAAGCTGGGATGTCATCATAGGCGCCTCCTGTTAGAAAACTTTCTTTTCGCCCCCACTCGAAGCAGGGCAAGTCAACCGCTTTCGCATGTAAATACAAGTCGACCTGCGCCTGTTCGCTGAGATCCGCGCAGTGGGGCAGTTCAGCGCAGATGATCTCGGCAGCCAGGAAGATATCGATCTCAGGGTTCACCAGCAAATCAATCCTTGCAACCAAGACACCTTTGTCAGTGGGCCCGCAAGTTGCACCTTTCCGGCAGTGGGAGCACCCTGTTCCGCTCGCACAGTAACCGATAGGAACATCCGAGGTCGGCATGACGGGCGAGACTTGCTGTCATCGCACTCGAGCAATAGATGCCTTTGCTCTAATCCCGAACGCACAGTTTTCCAGAATTCCAAAACGTTCCACGGTGTCTGCAATCTTTACCTCACAGAGTATTCTTGACTCCAGCCTCGTTCCCCAATATCTCAGTAATGGCCATGCGAAGTCCGCGCAATGAGTTGCCATTGCCATAGCGGAGAGCTCGCCAGAAAGCTCGAACCGAAAGCATGATCAACTTGAGGGCAAGGCTTAATCTCGCCTCCTTGGAACTGCGAGCCAGTTTATCGCCGAGCAACAGATGGCCGCGGTTAATATGATACTCGTAGAACAATGAATTGTTCCCTGAAGATCTGCTCCCTTTGTGAAAGATTCTGGCTTCAGGCACCACTCCATATTTAACCCCCAGCCTCGCTGCCCGAAAACAATACTCTACGTCTTCGCCGTACATGAAGAAACTCTCATCGAACAAGCCGATCCTTTCGAAAACACCGCTGCCAACCAGCAGGCAACATCCGGTCAAGTAATAGAAATTAAAGGGTAGTGGAACGGTATACTGGAAGACTAAGCCGGTAAACCGATTATAGTAGTTGCCGTTTGACCAGATCGAATCAGTCTCCGGGTACTCATAAATCACCGGAGCAACAAAGCCCAGACCTCCTGTCACAAGTCCTTGCTCCAGGAGACTAACTGTCCCAGGGGGAATCAGGGTATCATTGTTGAGGATGAGGAACCCATCATAGGTATCAATACCGACGGTTCTAAGCGCATAATTGACACCGCCAGCAAAGCCAAGGTTTCTTCCAGGACTGAGGATGCGAACAAGCCCATTCTGACCAACACCATGCTCGATCCTGCGCTGCTCGTCGGCGCTGCATGAATTCTCTACAACCACAATCCCGCTGAGAATGTCAGCGTCCAGCAGTGAAGCAATGCACTCCAATGTATTTACAGCGCCGAAGTAGTTCAAAACTATGGCGGCAATTTCCATGGCATTTTTCCAAAGGTTCCGGAGAGGAAAGGAGTGAGATTGTGCAATTGAGCATAAGGCCTTTCAGGTCGAGATCAGTGTTCGCTGAACTTCCAGACGAAAAAACGGTGAACCTTTCTGTCAATAAGACCGCGATTTATTCTATCCTTCCGATGCTGCCAAATGACCGGCAGATTCTTCAGCACCCATAACCTCGAATCAACAATAAGTCCCAATCGGTCATTACTTCCTGTCACCTTACCCATATGGTGCGGCCTCTGGTTTTTTCCCGCATAATCGTCGCACATCCGTAACAGGGTCTTCACTGAGTAGAAGAATTCCCCCACAGGTACCATCCACATCGGGTAATTCAGCAATTCGACAAGGATCCTGTTCTTTTCAAGATGGAATATCTGAAAAGGGGTACGGTAGCCCGATGTCTGTGCTTCCTTATGGTAGACGACAGCATCAGGGACGCTGATACCCTTGAACCCACGAACATTCAGGCGGATTCCTAAATCGATGTCTTCAAGATATGCAAAGAACAGCTCGTCAAAATACTGATCACCCAGAATTTTGACCGATTCGAGGCACGCAGCAGAGTAGATTGAAGCAGCTCCACTCGCACCGAAAATAGGGCGAATGCCTTTGCGCTCGTCAGAAACCTTCAGGCGGTTCAAGACCAGTCCGGATCCATCCGGCCGCAGAAGATCTTCATCAGAGCAGATAAGGTGAGTCTCCGGATAGTACATTATCCTTGATGAAGCAAAATGAGCATCGCTGAACCGAATGCCATCAACAAGCCTTTTCAGCCAATCCGGTTCCACAATACAATCGTTATTCAGGCAGACCACATAGTCAAAGCCTGCCTGGAGTGCCCATCGGATTCCGTCATTGCTACCGCCGGCAAAGCCTCTGTTGACTGGGTTCTGGATGAGGTGCAGCTTAGGGAAGCGTTGGCAAATCCGGCGGCCCTCATCGTTTTTAGAACCATTATCCACAATCACGATCCGGTAGTTGCTATACGTTGCCAACTGAAAAGACTGCAGGCACGCAACAGTGTCTTCAAAACCGTTCCAGTTGAGGATTATGACGGCAACTGAGGGATCAACTGCCATTATTCAATTCCCGGGGCCGAGTCCTGGCCTAGAATAGCCGGATTCTCTGATTTCATGGCTCGCCATGGTTTCAGGGCACGAGGTGGAAACGCTAGTTCAAAGCCTGCTGCTCTATCAAGGCGTAGGTTGGGATTGAAATACGGGTCATTTGCAAGCCGCTCTCCCCATTTAACCCGTAAATAGTCGGCATCCTTACTCACCGACCAATTCTCACGATTGAGCACCATGCTCTGATTCTTGCTCTCCAAATGGTACAATTCCGCATAGGGGGTCCATAAGATACGATACCCTCTGGCACCGATACGAAGACAAAGATCTACATCGTTAAAAGCAATAGGAAGGGCTGGGTCAAAACCTCCAACCTCATCAAATACCTCACGTCTCATGATCATGCAGGCCCCAGAGACCGCCGAATAATTCTGGATCAGTGCCGCCCGATTGAAATACCCCTTGCAGCCACGAGGAAACCCCTTGTAGGCGTAGACAGAGGTTTCATTATAACCGAGGATGATCCCGGCATGTTGGATGATATCATCTCGGTTATAGAGCATGGCCCCCACAGCACCAATTTCCTGTCGAGATGCATGGGACACCATTTCCCCTAGCCACCCAGGCGAAATAATTCCCAGGTCATCCTCAAGGAACCCCAGTAGTTGACCCGTTGTTTGTGGCACCGTGCTGTTGTAGAGCTCCGAAAGGTTGAAGGGTTTGTCATAGGGGACCAACCGAACTCTTTTTCCGTCCAAGAATTTCCTGAGAGCCCCCTCGGCTTGTCGGGGCACAGTATTATTGACCCTGACCGTCAGGTCGAGATTCTGATAATCGGTTTTATAAAGGATGCCCTCAACAAGCCCAACGAGGCTATTGAGATTGCCACTCCCCGTGGCAACAACGATGCTGACTCTTGGCATCTGGGACGGCAGGGCATAAGTAACCCGGTGGTGACAAGTGCCTGGAGCTGTCTCCACTTTTGCCTTAATTCCACGGTCATCGAAAAAGCTCTGAACTGCCTTGATCCCTGCCTCTTGAGCATAGCTCTTCTCTGCAACACTTTTCGCCACGGAACCGGGAATTGAGCGCCAATGATAAAGGACATGGGGGATATGTCTTATCCTGTCAGGCGAGCTCCTTGCCACCACGCGCAAGGCAAGATCATAGTCCTGGCTGCCGACATATTCGTTTCGGAAGCCACCGATTTCGCGAACCAGCGAGGTTCTATAAACTCCCAAGTGGTTAATGAAATTCTGTGAGTAAAACAAATCGGGATTCCAGTTCGGCTTGAAATAGGGCAGAGAAAGCTTTCCTCGGCTGTCGATCTTGTCCTCATCACTATAGATGAGATCCGCCTCCATATCCTTGTTTAATTCCAAAGCAACCATGTAGAGCGCATGCACAACCAGCTCATCATCATGATCCAGAAGGGCCAGAAAATCGCCGCTGGCCAATTCCAGCGCACTGTTCGAAGCCTTGGCGATATTTCCATTGATCTCACGGTATGCTACCTTGATGCGTGCGTCTTTTGCCCTGTATTGTTCAAGGATGGCCCGGCAGTGGCGTACGGTAGAGGCGTCATCGGCAATACACAGCTCCCAGTGGGGATACAACTGATCCACAACTGAGTCGAGGCAAATCCGCAGCCATCTCTCCGGCGTGTTGAAGACCGGCAGGATAATCGATATCAGGGGCTGATAATTTAATTGATGTATGTGTTTGCGGATGGCTTGTCGGTCGTGATCATCCAAGGTGTCACACCGACCGACCCATTTTGCATAGCGGTTCTCTGATACCTTCAGCAGAACTCGTTTGAGAAACCCCAAAATCTTTCCAACGTGATAATTCCCGGCTGCGTAGGGCTCGAGCTCCGCACCAAGACGCTTGGCCAATCTCCAAAGTGATCCAGGCTGGCCACCCGGAAGGGCGAAGACTCCTTTGCTTTTCATCGGGCCAAAACCTGCCAATAACTTCTCCCCGATTCAGACCACGCGCCGCCAGCAACTCTTGTTGGCAGCCCTTTGCATTCCGCCGCCACCCTCAAAGCCCGGCATCAATTGCCAGCCACGGCTTGGAGACCCGGGGGGGAAAAGAAAGGTCAAACGGTCTGCCGGTCTGGGTCAAATTCGGACTATAGAAGACATCATTGCACAGGGTGCTACCCCATTTTATCCTCATGTATTCAACTTCTCGAAGAAAGCGAGGTAGCGTGTGGGGAACATCGTCCGGCCCGCGGCTTGCACTTTCCAGATGGTAGAGTTCAGCATAGGGAGTCCACAAAATGCGATAACCTTTGTCCCATATGCGCAGGCAAAGATCAACATCGTTGTAGGCAACTCCCAGATTAGGGTCAAAACCTCCCACTTCGGTAAAGACTTCCCGCCTCATCACCATGCAGGCTGCAGTGACCGCCGAACAATTCTGAATGAGCCTGGCCCGGTCAAAATATCCGAAAGATCCTCGATAATACCTTTTGTAAACATGGGCCGCAATGCCACCCAAACCTAAAATAAGGCCGGCATGTTGGATGGTATCATCCTTATAATACAGCATCGCACCCACTGCTCCGATTTCTTTTCGCAACGCATGGGATACCATTTCTTTAAGCCAACCGGGAAATATTAAATCAATATCATCATTGAGAATACAAATCAGTTCACCTGTTGATTTTGGAACAGCATCGTTATAGATTGTGGAAAAGTTGAAAGCGCCATCATATGGAATCAATCGTACTCTTGGATCTATACTTATGGATTGTAAATAGTGAATTGACTTTTTACATTCAATATTATTGGGGATGAGGATCAACTCTAGGTTAGGATAGTCTGTCCGGCGAAGAATAGCCTCGACAAATTTCGCCAAAACGTCAACATTCCTTCCCGCAGTGGGAACGATGATACTGACCGGGGGCATCTGTTGTGGCAAAGGGTAGACCACCCGGTGATGGCGGCCTCCCTCGGCGGCCTCAACCCTCGCCCGCACCCCGGAGCTTTCCAGAACGTTCTGGAGGGCAAGACAGCTCACGGGTGGCCCATCGTGTTTGCCAGGCACTTCCCTGCCAATCGCTGAACCGGGTCCTATGCGATGGTGGTAGAGAATGAAAGGGATGTGCCTTATCCTCTGCGAAGCACTGCCTGCCGTTACCCGCAGAGTAAGGTCATAAGCCGCACAACTGTCAAATGCGGGCCTGAACCCCCCGAGATCCCTCACCAAGGAAGTCCTGCATACCGCCAAACTCCCAATGACATTGTGAGAATAGAAAAGGTCCGGATTCCAATCAGGTTTAAAGTGCGGATGATATCGTCTTTCGTTTCCATCGATATTATCCTCGTCTGTGTAGATTAGATCGGCAGGGCGGTTCTTGTTTAATTCTACAGCAACCATATACAGGGAATGTTGGGAGAGCGTATCGTGCTGCCCGAGCAGAGCAAAGTACTCGCCGTCACTCTTCTCCAGCAAAACATTCATCGCATCAGCGATAGCCCCCTTGTTTTGGCGGCAGCTTGGTTTAATACGGCGATCCCCTTGCGCGTATTCATTCAGAATCGATCGACAAGACTCTTTAAGCGAGTCATCATAAGCAATGCAAAGTTCCCAGTAGGGATAGAGCTGCTCGACTACAGAATCAAGACAATGCCTCAGGAGCAGCTCATGACAATCATGAAGGGACACCAGCAGAGAGAGGAGAGGTTTGTATTCCAGGGCGTCAACATGTCTTCGAATCAAAACTCTGTCGCCTTCCGCCAAGGTATCGAAGGATTGTATCCACTGCGAGTACTCCTGGTCGGACCGGAATCGAGCCACTCGCTTCAGACAGCTGAGGATCAGCCTCACAGCAGGACTTTTCTCGGCAGCAGTCGTGGCCATCACGCGAGTCCTCTGAATCAGTGCTGAGAGGAAAGGCCAGGCTACGGCACGTTCCCCCAGCAACACTTCCACAATCCTTGCACATTTCACTTTCATAAACTCTACATCATCGGTCTAGAAGTCCGGCAGCTGATAAATCCTCTTCTCCATAGATTCTCTCAACACAGAAGAGGCCCGCACCTGATCGGGGTAATCCAAACCTTCTCCACTCCGTTCCCAGGTTCTTAGTGTCCGTTCACTAATCGTTTCACGAGCACGCTGTTTGATCTTGGGTATCGACAACTTCATCTTGCTGTTTTCTGGCTTTGAGCCTTTTGTTGCCTCTGATTCGAGTGCAGAAGCCGTCGTCCGTGGCCTAGAAAGGTGCGGACGAGATGGAGTAGAGCTGTTGTCTGGTGCTTCAGGCGGCGGTCTGAGGGCATCCGCTCTCGCGTGAAGAGCTTGCGCATCATTTCCAGTACGAGCTGTTCGACTCTTTCCCCACTGCAGACCGTGGCCGTCAGCTCCTGACCGGCCTTCCCAATGGCCTCGGCGCTTGCAGGGTCTCTCAGAAGCGTGACCAGCGCCTCGGCAAACCCCGTGGCATCGTCAGCCACCAGGCAGTGTTTTCCAGAGGTTACCGCCAGGCCCTGAACCCCGAAAGAGGTGCTCACCACGGGCAGGCCCGCAGCCATGGCCTCGTTCACTTTGCCTTTCATGCCTGCGCCGTAGCGTAAAGGAGCGATGGAAACGGCAGCACGATCGAGGAAGGGCCCGGTGTCGGGCACATAGCCCAGAACCTCAACCCCCGGTGCAGCCGACAGGCTTTCCACGGCTGGAGGCATGCCGCTGCCAACGATGGCAAGGCGTGCATCCACGACCTGAGCCTGCACCAAGGGCCAGATGGTCGAGACAAACCAGGTAATCCCATCAACGTTGGGACCGTGACGGAACCCGCCCACAAAAAGCACTTCGGGCTGACGAGGCTGTTGCGGGCGAGGACGAAAGGGCACGATGTTGGGGATCACGAAGAGGTTGGTCAGTCCCTCCTGAGTTGCGAGGAACCTTTGTTCTTCCTCCGTGATCACGATGACGCCGTCCGCGAGGCGGTAAGCATCCAGTTCTTCCAAGCGAACCCGGTTTGCCTCCTCTTCGGGAAGCAACCCCAGGACTGCTGCTGAGCCTTCCCTCAGAAAGGTGAGATCGACCGAGTCAATAATGAGGGCAGCACGTGGCTGCCAGAAACGAATGAAATGATGCCATTGTCTGGCCGTTGTGTAGAATTCAAAGATAACTGTAGAAAACCAATAGCGAACGATGAGGCGCGACAACTTCAGGCGCGACCCGGAAATGACCTGGATCCCCAGATCCCGGAGCAGTGCGAGATAGGCTGAAGCATCCGAGGGGGAAAGACCGTGGTGGCAGCCCGCAGATGATTCCATGAGATACAGAAAGACGTCACCGTGCCCGTTCAGCATCCGCAAAAGCTCAACCAGGCGTCTGTCGCCGCTGTTTCTGTCGGCACAGGGCAGATGAGGGGTCATGACCAGAAGGCGCGGGCGGGCGATGGCGCGGGCGGGCATGGGTTGGACGTTCATCAGCTCTGTTGACATTGGCAGATACCTGTTCCTTAAGCGAAGATCAAAGCGATCCGTCAGCCTCCAGGAGACCCTGGGAGTGCTTTATGAGGGCATGGAGAGGCGGGCCTCTCCGGTGGCTTCAAAAATCGCCTGCAGCCAGGCATGCCCCCATTGCGTGCATGGCTCGAGATGCATCCCTTCCGCCCATTCATTCCAGGCATTGAGAAACACCAACCGCTCCTCGCAGGGCTTATTCTTCGCCGATTCAAGGGCATTGATGACTCGCTGTTTGAAGCTCTCGGGGGTATTGTTGATCAGCACGATGGCATGGCGCCCGCGCCTCGGTGTGTTATCCCAGCCCACGAAAACGGTCGGAAAAGTCGAATACGGCCGACTCCATTGCGCCATGAGTTGCCGCGCCTCTTGGCAATCGTAGACTTTCAGGAGGGGACTGAAAACGCCGAGTCTGGCGTTGTGTACGAGCCTTCGAAGCCTGGGGCTGTCGTCGGACCAGTCCCTCAAAACACCCAAATGAGGCTCGTGATTCGTTGTTCCATCAAAGCCGAGCTGACGGCAATCGGTAGTGGCGCAGCGGGCATTGATACCCAGAAGAAATGCCTCCGGGAGGCCGTGCTTCACACATTCATTGCGAAAAAGATCGGTTGTCTGAAGAGGGTTCGGCAGGTCAAGCGGACGGTAGACGAGGAAGAGTGGCCGGCCGTTGACCCGAATATACCTAGGGTCCTGGAACACGGGCAGCAAGGCGCGAATATGGACCAAATCGTCTCCCGGCGAGTAACGCTGTTCGATCAGAATGTCGAGCGGTTCACCGAGCCAGCGTCTCGACCAGGATTCGTTGGCCCAGGCCAGGCAAAAGGGAAAGTCGGGTTCGCCGAGGGCAAGTACCTCTTGGAGAGGCTGCTCCAACAAGCGGTGGCCATGAAACCAATAGTGCCAGTAACAGAAACCATGAATCCCATATTGGCGAGCTAATGCCGCCTGCTCATAACGGATCTGCGGCAGACGCAAATCGTAGAATCCCAGGTCAGCAGGAAGGTGGGGCTGATAGTGCCCCTTGAACAGGGGCTTGGCGGCGGCCACATTGGTCCATTCCGTGAATCCCCTGCCCCACCATCGGTCATTTTCCGGGATGGGGTGAAACTGCGGAAGGTAGTAGGCTATCAGACGGGTAGCGGCCGTGGTGCCCACTCCTTTCATAAGAGCACCGTCTCCCGTTCTCTGCGCATGTGCACAGCGCGAAGAACTAAGCGGTTTATTTTTTCGCACATCCTTTCGACAGTGTAAGCACGCGACCGAAGAGCTGCGGCCATACCCTTTTCCCGCGCTTTCGCTTTGTTGTCAACCAGGTCGATGATCGCCTCTGCCGCGCCATTGACGTCAAGGATGGGAATGAGCGCTCCGATGTCTCCATCAACAAATTCAGCAGCTCCTCCGGAATTCTCAAAACACACGATAGGACGTCCCTGTCTGGCAGCTTCGAGCATTACGAGAGGAAACGGGTCCTCGCGAGAAGACAGGAAGAACACATCTGCCTCAGCAAAATACCGGCTAGGGAAATCGACCTCGCCAGTCCGGAAGAAATTCTGCTCAAGTCCAAGCAGCTCGATCTCATAATCATACTCGATCCCAGTCTCGATGGTCACCGGAGAACCAATCCAGACAAACTTAATGTCACTGCGTCGGCGTCGCTGGCATACCGTAAAAGCGGTTTGAACGAACAGATCATAACCTTTCCGCCAATCCATTGTGCCACAGCCGCAGACTATGGCGTCAGTGCCCGCTGCATTGATTCTCCTGCGCAACTCGTCGCCGGGAGCCAGGCGTTCCTCGACATCGCATGCTCCGAATGCGACTGAAATTCTATCGAGAGGGACCGCGTGCCTGGCATGGAGATTACGCCGCACAGCTTCCGAGACGGCGATAAAGTGATCACTGCACCAGATCACTTCTTGAACCGAACCATCATATGCATTCCTTCGCATAAAAGCTTCGAGCTCCGGGATTCGCGAGACAACAGCGGCGGCGGTGGCAGCCTTGAGCAGACTGATCAGTTTCCCGTTCACACCCGTGTTGTTGAATATACATACAGGGCGATGCTCCTTGATCTTTCGAAGGATACCGAGCTGGCGCCGCCGAACCATCAGCCGATGCAGTCCGGGCAAAGGCCATTTGAGGCGCATTCCGGAATTCCAGAGGTGAGTCTCTGTGAGAGATTCATAATCTGAGCACAGCGGCCCGCCTGCATTCAGCACTACCACAATCTTGAAAGAGGAGTTGTTCACAAACCAGCGGATGATTTTGAGGAGTGAAATGGGCGCGCCGGTGCGAGTGGCACTGTGTCCCACGAAGACCATCACAGGCCTCACCTCGGTCTCCTTCATTGGCTTGTTCATGGTATTCAAGGTAATACAATTCCTCAATTCTGCTGTTCAGTTAGGGTTTGAATGTATGGCTTTGTATCAGGTCCGCGTAGGCTATCCATTTGGATAAAGGCTGCAGCGATCATACTCCTTGTCCAATTCGGGCAGCAAAAAGGGCTTGAAGCTTTTGCGGTCGAAGTCCAGAAACCGACCGAGCTTTTTTTGCCCATCACCCTTGTAGCAGCCCGCCATCGGCCAGAAAGTCATCTCGCCCGCGTAGATGCGATCACCAGCACAAAGCAGGTCAACGCGCACACATTTGAATCCATAGCTCAATTCCTCAGCCACCAGGATCATCTCGTCCCAGAATTCTGGCAGTTGAAAGTCATGTCCAAGCTTGAAACTGGGATTCAGTAAATATCCCAAATTGTTACCTGCAACATCAATGGTCTGCCCTTTGGTATCAAGGCCGTGGTCGTAAATATAATGACAGAATCTAACCTTCCCCTCCACACAGTGGAACTTGAATTCAGTTAAATGCTTCGGATTCTCTGATGCAATCAATTCCTCAACAAAAATCCGGCGCCGAACATAGGCATAAGCCCATTCGCCATTCATCCACCCGTATGGTTGCTTTAATGCTGTTTCAAAATGTGCTTCTGCAGTCGAACAGTCAAGCCGATGCTTGTCATGAACCAGAAGAACGCTACCAGAGTCATGATTAGTCTTGATGACGAATGCATTGGGCAAGGTGTCAAAATCGATTTGCGAAAAATGCTCGTGAACTTGGTATAATTTCACGAGATACATATCACCGACTCGTTCTCTTACATGCTCACGAACAAGAATCTTGTCCAGACAGCGGATGATTTTACGGTCTTGGTCGAAAAGCTTGAGCCACTGAACCCGGTCATTGAAATCCCTGCATTGGATTAGATTTGGAAAATCGTTCAATACATGCCAAGAATGCCTATGAATGATCTCATACAAATCACGATGAGCTTTTGTCAACGGTAAAAAATGGCAATCTAAAATCCACTTTTGCCTAATTCGCAGGGCTAGTATTAATGCTTTGGCTTTGTCTATTATCTTGTTAGAGTAATTGAGCATGGATCTACCGCCGGACCACAAAAATAACCGAGGCTCAATTCAATTACGATCATACTTTTACATCAAATATCGTCGACATTGCTGAGATATTAAACTATGCGTATATACTCTATATATATTAGTATAGTATATCACGCGTAATATTATATTAGACACGATTTAACCAAACCGGGTGGATAAAACTTGGGTCCATAGTTAATATGATTGTCGAATCTAAAGGTAAGTTCTTGTCTGGAATGAATTATTGGAACTTTACCCCCAAACCCACTGATAAATATTACAGCAGTAAAAAGTCCTCGTGATAAAAATAGGGGACCTATTGCAATGTGAAATAAATTACCACCCTTCGATAATCCTAATGAAGGGAATTGGAGATAGGATTGTGCATGCACTTCGTCACTAGGATCATTTATATTTACAAAGGCATGGTCTACCTTTACTGCCTGCTTCATGTTTATTTCTAAATCAAATTCAAGAAAATCCCCAGGACGGAGATCATTTGTAATGGGATGCAGTTTAAAATATTTCACTGACTCATGAATGGCTCTAATACCGGATTGCATTTCCAATGGTTGAGAAATCACGTAAAAGGACAGAGTTTCATTGGCTGGAGCATCACACTTGACTTCACCTTTGTCAAGAAGAATCGCGCGGTCACATACTCGACTGATTGCATAAGCTTCGTGGGAGACAAGGATCACTGCCGCATTCTGAAGCAATTCACCAATCCGGCGCCAGCACTTGCTTCGGAAATTGGCGTCGCCGACGGCGAGGACTTCATCCAGGATCAAGACGTCAGGTGTCAAGGTGCTTGCAACCGCAAATCCCAGTCGCACTGCCATTCCTGAACTATAGCTTTGCACCGGCATGTCGATAAACTCACTGATTTCAGCAAAATCAATAATTTCGTCGATCTTCGTATGAATCTCACGCCTGGTAAGCCCCAGTATCGAGGCGTTAACATGGATGTTTTCTCGTCCGCTGAGAATCGGGTTAAATCCCGCGCCGAGCGCAATCAGAGCCCCCACCCGTCCGCGCATCTCAATTCGGCCGGTATCCGGCTTGATCAGGCCGTTGAGCATCCGCAGGAGGGTCGTCTTGCCAGCGCCGTTGCGCCCGATCAGCCCCAGGCATTCGCCACGCTTCAGTTCAAAACTGACGTCCTTCACCGCCCAGAATTCATCCGGGCGCAGTTCACCGTTCCCGCCATGACGTTGACCCGCCATCTCCCGGCCGAGGTCCTGGAGGCCATACCAGAGGGACTTCTTCAGACTCCGGCAAAACTTCTTCGAGACTCCCTCGACTTTGATCAGCGTTTCACTCATGGTCGGCCTAAGCGCTCATGCGTTCAATGAGGATGGGCATTGCGAGGCGATAAACGATCCAGACGGCCAGCAGGAGCGATACGGTCACCAGATTGACAAGCAGGAAATACCCCAGGGACTCCGGCGTTTGGCCGGTCAACCAGTCGCGTGCAGTCACAAGGACGGGTGTGAGCGGATTGACAGCAAAGAGGGTGGCGGCCCATCCTTCCTTCGGCATGGGAAACACCACCGGGGTAACGTACATCAGGAACTGCATCAGCAGAGGAAGGGCCTTCCCCACATCGGTGTAAAGTAACCCGATGGGAGTAACCAGAACCCCGACTGCGGTACCCACGAGGATCAAAGACATAACCCCGAATGGGATCAGCAGTGCCCTCCATCCTGGAAAAACACCGAGCACGGCAATGGCAATCAACACAAGGGCCAGCTTGATGCCGGCATTGAACAGGGTCTGGTATATCCCTGAGACGATGAGGGCTTCGCGCGGGAAGTTCAACTTGGCGAGCATCCCTTTGGCGGCGTTGGCCTGCTGCAGGGGAGAGTTGAGCGCATCCATGAAGATGGCCCAGAGCATCGTGCCGGTGAAAACGTACACC
>Ga0255346_1001772_pt1 | contig 28923 bp, 25 predicted proteins | sample wastewater_treat_FD_194410 | JGI IMG/M metagenome (GOLD analysis project Ga0255346, IMG submission 194410) | Wastewater microbial communities from Lulu Island WWTP, Vancouver, Canada - plant22 | ecosystem: Engineered > WWTP > Wastewater > Unclassified | place: Canada: Vancouver, British Columbia...
GAAGAAGATCTTTATGAAGAAGTTTATGATAGCTCAGGCAAAAAACTTTGTATATTTTTTAAAAAGGAGGGTATTTATACAATTACCCTTAAATCATCTGACGGTTACTTAAATGATGTAACTTCTAAGGTGGTCAATATTCAAGATTTTAAAACACCTATTAAAATAAAGAAAAACCACGAATTTACGGTTGAAATAGAATATATTTTAAAAAATAAAGGCAATAGCAGTTTAACAGACATTGAATGCTTTATAAGTGTCCCACAGTCATTTGAGCCTTTTCAGATTTTAGAAAACAAAACTTTCGAAAATACTAAGGAAAAAGTAGATTATTCTTTTGATGAGGAATGGAATTTACTTGCTCATTTTAATTTTATTAACCAGGAATTAAAACCTCAAGAAGAGCTATCAACAAAAATGCTGGTAAAAATGAAAATGCCTGAATTTGAGTATTTAAGATTAAATGATTCAAACTTACAATATGAACCGAATGACAAAGACCTAGAACTTTATACTAAGGATGATTTTTTTATAGACTCTGATAACCCAATAATCTATACCAAAGCAAAATCCATAATAGGCAATGAAAACAATCCTTATATAATTGCAAGGAAATTATATGGATTTGTAATAAGAAGTCTTGATTATGATTACTTGAGAGCAAATGATAAAAATTATGAATTTATGTATGCTTCAGAAATTCTAAAAAAAGGCAAAGGTGTTTGTTTAGATTATTCAGTCCTTTATACTGCTCTTTTAAGAGCAGCTGGAATTCCAGCAAGACTTGCTGGAGGCATTCCAGTTACAGCTATTTTATTTGAAGAAGACAAGGAATTAGATATAGCACATGAATGGGTTGAGATAAAATTGCCTGGGTATGGCTGGATACCAATTGATTCTACTTCTGAAGAACCGTTTTTTAGTCCAAATTTTTATCTCAACTTAACAACAAATAAAGGAATGACCTTACTTTACAGCAGAGAAACAATGGATTGGTCAAGTTACTACTATGAGGGTTTTAGGTTTTCTTGGGATTCCGATTTGCCACCAGTTGTGGAACAAGAATATAATTTCCGAGTGTTAGATTTAGATAAAAGCGAACTTGCATATTATTAATTTAATAAAAGCCGAAGCATCTAAAATTCCGCAATAAAGGTAAATTATTTGGCTAGGATACAGTTACTTAAGAAAACACTTAAAGCTTTTCCCCAGCGAGGAAAAACTTGCTCAAAGTTTTAAGGCTTTAGCTCTCCTCTTAAAAGAGGAACCATGCCCGCTTCGCCTTCAAATGGTTTTCTTAAGTAACTGTATCCTAGCTCTTAAAGTTTTGTTTCTATTGCTATCACGGAGTTTTAGAGCTTATAAAGTCTTAAATTAGGTTTACTATTTCTTGTTATTTTAATAGCTTGCCAATTAAGCACCCGTAGTTATAAATCTTTTCCAGTTCTTCTTTGCCAGGATGCCAAAATACCTTAATTCCGTCATCTATTATTTCAAATCCTGATTTTGCTAATTCTTCATTGACGAGCTTTACTGATTCACCGCTCCAGCCATAGCAGCCAAAAGCTGACGCCTTTTTATTTTTAAAACTAAGTCCTCTTAAAAATTCTAAGAGAGATGCTATTGAGGAAAGATACCCCTTATTAATAGTAGGAGAGCCTATTAGTATAGCTTTAGATTTAAATATTTCCGTAATTATATTATTGATATCATGTCTGGCTGAATTAAAAATTTTTATGTTAATTAGGTTATTCTCATGCTTTATTCCTTCTGCTATAGTCTCAGCAACTAACCTTGTTCCATTCCACATAGTATCATATATGATTGTTATTTGATTTTCCTGATAAGCCTTAGCCCAACTTAAATATTTCTCTACAATTTGAGTTGGGTTTTCTCTCCAAATTATTCCATGGCTTGGACAAATAATGTTAATGGGTAGGTTTAATGAAAGGATTTCCTCAATCTTCTTTACAACAAAATTACTAAATGGGGTGAGTATGTTAGCATAATACTTAATAGCTTCTTCAAAAAGTTCATTTTGAGGTACTTTATCATTAAACATAAATTCATTTGCGTAATGTTGGCCAAAAGCGTCATTGCTGAAAAGAATATTATCTTTAGTTAAATAGCAAAACATACTGTCTGGCCAGTGAAGCATTCTTGCTTCAATAAAAATAAGCTCTTTTTTACCAAGGCTTAGTTTATCTCCAGTTTTTACAGGGATAAGATTAAATTCTTTATGAAATTGTCCCTTTAAAGACTTAACTGCATTATTTGAGCAATAAATAGGTATATTTGGGATTTTTTCAGCAAGCAAGGGTAGGGCTCCACTATGATCAACCTCACCATGATTTGCAATTATAAAGTCAATATTTTTAAGCCCTACCTCATCTTCTAATTTGCTAATAAACTCTTCTGCGAATGGGGACCAAACTGTGTCAATCAGTGCAATTTTTTCATCTTTTATTAGATAAGAGTTGTATGAGGAACCCCTAAAGGTTGATAACTCTTCACCATGGAACTTCCTAAGTTCCCAATCAATTTTACCAACCCATTTAACGTTTTCATTAATTTTTAAAGCCATTTTTTCTCCTAAATTTTAATTTTAAAAGAGTTAATATAAAATAATTTATTTTTCTAATTAAGAGTAATTACAATATTTGATTAAATAAAACTATTTAATTCGTTTAAACCCAGTTTGTTAATATAACAAATTAAAACTTAAATTAATTTATTGGCTAAATAAAGTCAAGAATTTGTATAATGTCATTAAAAATTAATTATAAAAATTTTTACAACTAAATTCTTATAATTTTTGAAGAGCTTAAATATTTCTATAATTTATGTTTTCAGTTACAATACTAAATAATTTTTAGGCAAATATTAATGTCTTATATAGATATAGAATATTTAAAAAATTATAAAACCTTAAAAGATGAAATTAAAAACAGCTAGATATGTAATTATTTTAATTATAATCCTTGCAGTTCTTATGATTATTGGTGCTTCTATCGGGGCTGCTAGTCTTCCAATTACATCAGTTGTCAAAATAATTTCAAGCAAGATTCCCATATTAAAAAATTTTATTAACTTGCAAGGGATAGATTTACAAGATATTAAAATAATTTTAGATATAAGACTTCCAAGAGTATTAATGGCTGTGCTAGTTGGGATAGCACTTTCAAGTTCTGGGGTTATTTTTCAAGGGATATTTAGAAACCCAATGGCTGATCCTTACATTTTAGGAGTATCAGCAGGTGCAGCATTTGGGGCAACTATTGGTCTTATTTTTGCAAAAGGGACAAAATTATTAAATTTTTCTTTAACAAGTATTTTTGCGTTTGCAGGAGCAATAGGTGTTACTTTCTTAATTTATAATATTTCAAAAGTAAAAGGAAAAATATCTGTAATTACCTTACTTTTATCTGGAGTTGCTTTAAGTTCTTTACTTTCCTCATTAATCTCATTAATGATGATTTTTAAAACTCATGATTTAGCAAAAGTTTATTTTTGGATTATGGGCGGGCTTTCAAGCGCTTCATGGGCTAATTTAATGGTTATAGCTCCAACAATTATTATAATTATTATAGTTTCTTACTTTTTTATGACAGATTTAAACATCTTATCTTTAGGAGAAGAAAGGGCAAGTCAGTTAGGAGTTCAAACTGAAAAAGTAAAGAAAATTTTATTAATATTAGCCTCATTTATAGCAGCTGCTGCAGTTTCAGTAAGTGGTATAATTGGGTTTGTTGGGCTCATTACTCCTCATATAATGAGGCTAATTGTAGGGCCTGATCATAAAATATTATATCCAACAGCTACTATTTCAGGTGGAATAGTAATGTTATTTTCAGATACAATTGCAAGGATGATACTTACACCAAGAGAAATTCCTGTAGGTATAATAACTTCAATAATTGGAGTTCCATTTTTTATGTATTTACTCTTAAAGTCAAAAAAACAAGTATTTTAAATTTTATTAACGAGTTGGTTTGTATGAATAACTTTTCTATAAAAGTTAACAATTTAAGCTTTTCCTATAATAAAAAACCAATATTAAAGAATTTAAATTTTGAAATAGAAAGAGGTAGTTTTATTTCAATATTAGGTCCAAATGGGGTAGGGAAAAGCACACTTGTAAATTTACTAAGTAAAGTTGTAGTTCCTACCAGTGGTGAAATTTTTATTGAGAATGTAAATTTAGAAAATTTAAATCATTTAGAGGTAGCAAAAAAGATTGCTGTTGTTCCACAATATGTGAATTTGGGTTTTAATTTTACTGTTTATGAAACTATTTTAATGGGCAGGTATCCATACTTTAATAGATTTAAGGTAGATAACAAAAATGATTTTGTAATGGTTAATAAAGCGATGAAAATTACAAAAACTGATGTTTTAAAGGAAAGAAAGTATAATGAATTATCTGGTGGTGAAAGGCAAAGAGTTATTATAGCGCAAGCTTTAGCCCAGGATGCTCCAATAATAATATTAGATGAACCAACAAGTCATCTTGATATAAATTTTCAAATTGAATTTATGGAATTATTTAATAAACTTAATAAAGAAGAGTATAAAACTATTATTGGAATCTTTCATGATATTAATCTTGCACTTCAATATAGTGATAAAATAATGCTTCTAAAAGATGGCAGTATTTTTTGCTTTGGTAGCATAAATGAAATTATTACAAGATCTAATATTATGTCTGTTTTTAATACTGATGTTTATGTTGGCAAAAACCCCTTTACTGGTAAGCTTTATATAAGCCCCAATTTTAACTTACATATATTGAAAGATGAAGTAAAAAATAAAAAAGATATTAGAATCCATGTAATTGGTGGCGGTGGCAGTGCTTCTGAGATATTAAATATGCTTCATAATCTTGACTATATATTATCTACAGGAGTGATAAATAATCTTGATACCGATATTAATACTTCTGAAGAGCTTGGAATTGTGTTTGTCAATGAAGCTCCCTTTTCGCCAATAAGTAAGGAAGCGTATGAAAGAAATATTGAACTTATAAAAATAAGTGATGTTGTGATACTTCCAAGTATCGAGTTTGGTCATGGAAACTTTCTAAATCTAAAAGCAGTTTTTGAAGCTTTAAAGATAGGTAAAAAAATAATAATAGTAGATGACAAAGAGATAGCTGAAAGAGATCATGTTGGAGGTGAAGCTATCAAGTTATATAATGAAATTATTGCAAAAGGTGCAATAACTGTTAAAAACAACCACAATATTTTAGAAGTTCTAAAAAGAGAAGATTAGTATTTTCATCTCTTGCTAGTAACTTATTATTTTCTTGTTAATCTATCAATAGTTGTGTTAATCAGATCCATAGGAATGGGAAATAATATTGTTGAATTTTGTTCAGTTGCTATTTCTCTTAAAGTTTGTAAGTATCTAAGTTGAATTGCTGCTGGTGCTTCCGAAATTATTTTAGCTGCTTCTAATAGTTTTTCAGATGCCTGAAGCTCACCTTCCGCATTAATTATTTTTGCTCTCCTATCTCTTTCAGCTTCAGCTTGAGCTGCAAGAGCTCTTTGCATGCTTTGGGGGATTTCTACATCTTTTATTTCAACAACACTAACTTTGATACCCCAAGGGTCTGTAAGTTGGTCAATAATTCTTTGTAATTCTTCATTTATTTTTTCTCTTCTTGCAAGAAGATCATCAAGTTCAGCTTGTCCCAAGACACTTCTTAGTGTAGTTTGCGATATTTGAGATGTAGCAAACATATAATTTTCAACTTCAATAATACTTTTTTCTGGCTCTGAGACTCTAAAATATAAAACAGCATTTACTTTTACAGGTACATTATCTTTTGTAATTACATCTTGAGGAGGCACATCTATAGTTTTTGTTCTCTTATCTACTTTAACCATTTTTTCTACAAATGGTATTATCATAAAAAAGCCTGGTCCTCTGTTGCCTATATATCTACCTAATCTAAAAATAACGCCCACTTCATATTCTCTTAACACTTTTATTGACATAGGTAATAGTACGAAGATTAAGAAAAAAGCTACGATTATTGTTATGATAACACTAAGGTTCATGATTATCCCTACCTTTTATTATTTTTTAAAACAAGATAAGTGAGAATTAGGTACTGACAATAATTATAGCTTAATCCTGTGTATTTATTAAGGAAGCACTAAAAAATTTTTGATATTATTTTAGAATTATAAAGTAAATTTAAAGCATGAGATTTAAGATTTTAAGACGCAAGTTTAGTTTTAAGATTCATTGAAAAATTTTAAAATAATATTAAAGACAGCTTTTTTATTTAAGATACTTGACATATGAGGATAGTTAAACCAATATATCTTAGGTTTACCAAGTTCTTCCCATAAAAGTTTTGTTGATCTTTTAGTAAAAAAATGATCTAGATTCGAATTAATCATAATCACATTTTCAGGGTTAATCATATGTGCGAATGTTAGTGGGTCACATAGATAACATTTTTTAATACAGTGAGGGTCAGAAGAATAGTCTTTTTGTAGTTCTGAAATTGAATATGTAAGTTTTTCTTTTTTAAAGTTTTCAAGGAAATTAAAATAATTTGAATAATATTCATGACATTTATTCCTATTTATAATTCCTTCATTAGCACAATTTCCTCTTAGCACTAATTTTAATATTCCATTCCAATGTATTTCTTCCCAGTGTCCTCCACCAATTATTAAAGCTCCTTTTTTAATTCTTTTTTCTACTGCCATTGTAATTACAGAAACCATACTTCCTAAACTAATCCCGCAGATGTTTATAATTTTAGGATTAATAAGATATTCAATAACATCTATTGATTTTCTGATATCAACAACGCATTGATGAAAGAATTTTAATGTTTCTAAATCATCGTAATAAATAAGTCTTCCACCACTTACTTCATTTTTTACAGTCCTATTTAAATGAAATGGTAAGTTTATAAAAAAGCAGGCAAAATTATTATTTAATAGATTTTTTATGAAAGTATAATAAACATTTAATTTTCTATCTTTTGTTGAAAAACCATGTACTAAAATTACTAGTTTAATTTCATTATCAAAATTCTCTAAAATATTTAAAAGATTATCTGATTCTGTGTCTAAGTTTATATTATTTTTTAAGAAGCTTTTTCTTAAAAAGAGCTCTGAATAAACAGAGTCATTATGAGGTATGCCTGTTTCATAAGGGGACTTAAAAGTTATATTAAACTTTAAAATATTATCTAAACTTGCTTTTGATATAAATTTAAAATTCTTATCTAATGAGATATTTAAATTACTTAAACTTTCTTTTTTATAATCATAAATTTTCATTTATTTTCTTTTTATAATTATAAATCCTACTTACTTATTAACTTGTATTTATGATTAATTTGTCAATGTAATGAGATCTGCTAAAGAAAATTTGTTATTTGTTTATGTTATAGTTTTAAAGGAAAAGAGGCAAGCAAAAAATGAAAAATTTCTAGGCATCTAGAGCTATTATAAAATATTTTTTAAATGTTTAATTTTAATAATACTATAAAGCTAAATAGAGAAAGTATTTGTTAATTTAAAATTATTTTAATAATATTTTACTAAGTTTTTTATATTTGTATTAAGTATCTAAAAGTTTTAATTTGATAAATTTAAAGTCTGCCATGAAAATAGTTTTAAAGTTTTTTTAAGTAGGTTTATTAGTCTATCTTTTAAATATTTTAATAAAATTATTAATCTAATCAAACGGAGATTGACAGGAAAGCGGTATGAAAATAGTTAAAGAATCATATCCCATTATAGGGATGGAATGTGCAAGTTGTGTTAAAAAAATTGAGGACATCCTTAAAAAAACAAAAGGTGTCTTGTCTGCTTCTGCAAATCTTGCATCTGAGAAAGTAACAGTTGAATATGACCAGGATTTAATACATAAAGAAAGGTTTGCGGAGATACTTAAAAATATAGGTTATGAGCTAATTGTTGAATAAAATTCAATGACAGTAAATATATTTTAGATGCTTATATATAAATAGATATAATTGGGGTAAATAAAAAATTAATAATAAGCTAACAATAGAACAAAAAAAAGAGCTTATTGAAAAGAAAAGGGAGAAAGAACTACTAAAAAAGCTAATTGTAGGAATAATTCTTTCAATAATTATCCTTCTTGGGTCCATGGAGATGCTTCCTGGATTTGGTCTTCTTGATGTTAAGTATAGATATCTTATTCTTCTCTTACTTACAATACCTGTTCAATTTTGGGTAGGTTCTCAGTTCTATAAAGGGATTACAATAGTGTTTAAATATAAAATGGCTGATATGAATACCTTAGTAGCCCTTGGAACATTATTTGCTTTTATTTATAGTTTGGTTGTAACTATTTTTGTCTTATTCCCAAATTTGTTTGCAAATATAAAAATTGAGCAGGCAGTATATTTTGATACTTCTGCGATAATCATAACATTAGTTTTGCTTGGACGGTATTTTGAAGCCAAAGCTAAAGGGAAGGCCTCGGAAGCTATTAAAAAACTCTTAAAATTAAAACCATTAAAAGCAACTGTTATATCTAATGGTGTTGAAATAGAAAAGGATATTGATGATGTAAAAGTTGGGGATATTATTATAGTAAAACCAGGAGAAAAAATACCAGTTGATGGAGAAATAATTGAAGGGTCTTCTGAAGTAGATGAATCAATGGTAACTGGGGAATCACTTCCTGTTATAAAAAATAAAGGTGATAATGTAATAGGAGCTACAGTAAATATTTCTGGGTCTTTTAAATTCAAAGCTACAAAAGTTGGCAAAGATACTTTTTTAAGTCAAATTATTGAACTTGTTGAAGATGCCCAAAGTTCAAAAGCTCCAATACAGAAGTTAGCAGATCTTATAGCTAGTTATTTTGTTCCAATAGTAATTGGCATCGGTTTTCTAACTTTTATTTTATGGCTAATTTTTGGTGAAAGCCATTCTTTTACTTTTGCAATCACTAGATTTGTTTCTGTTATGGTGATTGCTTGTCCTTGTGCTCTAGGGCTTGCAACCCCAACTGCCATTATTGTTGGTACAGGTAAGGGGGCTGAAAATGGGATTTTTATCAAGAATGCTGAAAGTTTAGAAATTGCTTATAAGCTTAATACTATTGTTTTTGATAAAACAGGTACCCTAACTAAAGGTGAGCTGGTTGTGACAGATATAATTATGGAAGATAAATGTGATACTGTTAAGTCAGAAGAAGAGCTCTTATTTTATGCAGCTTCTTCTGAGTTAAGGTCAGAACATCCACTTGGGAAAGCTGTTGTTAAAAAGGCTAAGGAACTTAATATTTCCTTGGTAGAACCAGTAAATTTTAAAACTATAAGTGGAAAAGGAATAGAAGCATATGTTAACGGGGAAAAGGTACTTAAAGGTAATTATTTTTTTATGAAAGAAATGGGTATAGATATTGATAACTATGGTTATGAGCAAAAAATTATAGAATTTGGAGCCCAAGGCAAAACACCAGTTTTCATTTCAATCGAAAACAAGATATGCGGAATGATTGCTTTTGCTGATAAGCTTAAAGACAATGCAAAAGAGGTTATAGCAGAGTTGAAAAAATTGGGGTTTGAAGTAATGATGATTACCGGAGACAACAGAAAAACAGCTAACTATATAGCTAGTGAAGCTGGTATAGAAAAAGTATTAGCTGAAGTTTTACCAGAGGATAAAGCAAATGAAATAAAAAGATTGCAAGCACAAAAGAAGGTAGTAGCCATGGTTGGAGATGGTATTAATGATGCTCCGTCACTTGCACAAGCAGATATAGGTATTGCACTTGGAACTGGAACAGACATAGCACTGGAAGCTGGTTCAATTGCTTTAGTAAGCGGAGATCTAAATGGAGTTTTAAAAACAATTAATCTTTCAAGAAACACTGTTAGGATAATAAGACAAAATTTGTTTTGGGCTTTTTTTTACAACATATTACTTATACCTATTGCTGCAGGTGCCCTTTATCCTTCTTTTAGGATTCTTATAAATCCAATGTATGGTGCAGCTGCAATGGCTTTTAGTAGTATATCTGTTGTAAGTAATTCGTTAAGGCTAAAACTGCTTAAGCTTAATTAATAAAAATATTTAGTAATTATGTAAGGAGTTTTTATGATTTATAATGTTAAAAATAATTTCAATAATATTTTTGATAAAGATGAAAAATTAATTTTAGCTATTTATGGTAGCCCCAGAAAAAATGGTAACACTGAAGAATTAATGAAAAAGTTTGAAGAAGGTCTTAAAAATAATAAGCAGTTAAATTTATCTGGGTATTATTTTGATAAGGTCTTCATTAGAGATTTAAAATTTTCTTCATGTATAGAATGTAGACACTGCTCATTAGATGGGGAGTGTGCCCTAAAAGATGATATGCAGCAAATATATCCTAAGTTAATAAATGCAGATTTTATTGTAGTTTCATCTCCTATCTTTTTTACCTCAGTTTCAGGATATTTAAAAGCTTTCGTTGATAGATGCCAAAGGTTTTGGAGCTTAAAATATGAGTTAAATAAAAAAATTATTTTCAAGGAAAGAAATGGGATATTCATTAGCACTGCCGGTTCTTCTTCTATAACTATATTTGACTGTGCAAAAAAAGTTATTAAAGAATTATTTAATGTTCTCTACGTGAATTTTAGTAATAGTTTTGTTTATAATAAAATTGATTTTAAAGGAGATATTTTTAAAAACCCAGACGCTTTAAATGAAGTGTACGAATATGGCAAGAATTTAATAATTTAAATAATAATTTAAATTATTAAATTAAAGATTTTATTATTCTATTAAATTCTATTAAAAAGAATAAGCTAAATTAACCAAAAATAATTAAATTTGGGTTTAAAATATTATATTTGCTGGTTATTGCTAAAAGAAGTTTGATATAAACCCCATCATTTGGACACAAAGTAAACTAAGTTAATGAATGTAAATAAAAAATTAAAAAATATTAGTTAAATAAGTAACTAAAGAATAAAATAAATTAAATAAAAAGCAGATATAATAAATAAGGTCAAATAATAAAGGATAGTAATAATAAAAATAAAAAGATATTATATGTTTTATTTAGTTTATTAAATCTTACAAACATTATTACATTAAAGTTAAATATGATAAACAGGAGGGTATTTTGAATATAGATCCAGTTGCTTTTACTATTTTTGGTATAGAAATAAGATGGTATGGGATATTTATTGCTCTAGGTTTGATAATAGGAGTTGTTGGTTCTTATTTAACAGCAAAGTATAGAAAATTAAAAGCTGAAGAAATTATTAATTTTGCTCCATTTGCAATTATTGCTGGAATTCTTGGTGCAAGGCTTTTACATGTGATAGTTAATTGGTCTTATTATTCAAAACACCCTCTTTACATATTTGCTTACAGACAAGGTGGTCTTGCAATTCAAGGAGCTATCATTGGTGGCGTAATAGCTTTTATAATATTTGCAAGAGTAAGGAAAATAGATTTTTGGGCTTATGCTGATTGCATAGTGCCTCCACTTGCCTTAGCTCAGGCAGTAGGAAGATGGGGAAACTATTTCAATCAAGAGGCTTATGGTAAACCAACTAACGCAAAGATAGGTATTTATATAGCAAAAGAAAATAGGCTTCCAGGTTATGAAAGTTTTGAATATTTTCATCCAACTTTTTTATACGAATCGATCGCTAATTTTATTTTATTTATAATATTAATGAGTTTACATTATTTCTTTAGAAAAAATCCAGATAAATACCCAAATGGTATTATATTTAATTTATATCTTATTATTTACTCTCTTTATAGGATTTTTATTGAATCTTTTAGGATTGATAGCTCAATGATTGGCCCGTTCAAGGTAGTTTATATAATTTGTGGAGTTACAATAATTGCTTCATTAATAATTTTAAACTTTATTGTAAATAAGTTTATTGCTAGAAAAAAAGATACTTATTCCGAATAAGCTAAGAAATTCTAAAAAATTTAAAAGTTTGGTAATTTAAAGAATTTTAGTCAATAAAGGAAGCATCTAAAATTCTGTAATGAAAATAAATTATTTAGTTAGGATACAGTTACTTAAAGAAAATACGCGAGCTTTTCCCAGCGAGAAAAGCTTGCTCAAGTTTCATGCTTCGCTCTCCTCTTAAGAGAGGAACCATGCCCGCTTCGCCTTCAAATGGTTTTCTTTAAGTAATTGTATCCTAGCCCTCAAAGTTTTGTTTTCATTGTTATCACAGAGTTTTAGATGCTTATATCAATAAATATCCTAAAGATAAAATTATGTGTTCATGCTATATTTGCAGCCACAATATTTTTGTCTGTAAAATCCTAAGTCTTTACTTGCTTCATTTGATTTTTTAAAACCGTCATTTTTTTTAAAATTTGATTCAAAATAATTAATCTTATATAGCTCTCCAATTTCTTTACCAATCTTATTGATTGCTGAGGAATCTTTATGGGGGCTTAAAGTTAGTGTTGTAGCAAAATATTGAAAGTTTTTTGAAATTGCAACTTTTGCTGTTTTTTCAAGCCTTATCTTGAAGCATGCAACGCATCTTTTACCACGTTCTGGTTCCTTTTCCAGACCAATAACTTTATGATCAAAATAAGAAGGGTCATATTTGCCTATTATTAATTTTATATTAAAATTATTTGAAAGCCTTTTTACTTCTTCAAGTCTTCTAAAATATTCTTCTTTGGGGTATATATTGGGATTATAGAAGAATAATGTTGTATCAAAGTTATTTGAAAGAAAAAAATAAGGATATGATGCACAAACTGCACAACATGTGTGAAGTAAAAGCTTTTCTTTTTTAATTGTGTTTTTCTGTGTGTGGTTTATTAACATAGTGTTATTTATATATTATATGGATGGCTTATATTTATATTGATTTTGATTTGTTGATTTTCATGATGTCACATCCTATTAGATTTATCAATATTTAACTCTTTAAGCTATTATGGTTTTTGTGAACATTAATTTAAATTAAAATCTTGGTAGACAAAAATGTTATCAATTTAACCAGATGAATTAATAGTTGTTTTATTTTATTATTTTTAATATATTTACAAGGTATAATTTTTAATCAGCTTTTAGAATTAAAGTATTTTTAGATATAAAAAATGTAATGGCAAATTTACCAGGACAAAATATTTTAAAAGTTTATGAATTAAGTAATTTTGATGAAGCCTCAACTCTATTTAAAGAACACTTTGCAATACCCCAAGATGTTATAGAATCTGTTAAAAAAATTGTTTATGATGTGAAGGTTAAAAAAGAAATTGCAGCATTAAAGTATACGAATAAATTTGACAAAGTTAATTTTAGAGATATTAATGATGCTAAAGTAACAGCAGATGAAATAAAAAGTGGATTTGAATATGTCACTAATAATTTTAAAGAATTAATTAAAGCTATTAAGAAAAGTTACAAAAATATTTTAAAATTTCATGAAGAACAATTAAAGCATGAACCAAAAACATGGTTCTTTGAATCTGAAAATGGCAAAAAATTAGGGCAACTTATGCTCCCACTTGAAAGAATATGTGTTTATATTCCTGGCGGCAGGTATGTGTATCCGTCTTCTTTGTTGATGACTGTGATACCAGCTAAAGTTGCTGGTGTAAAGGAAATTGTTGTATGCACACCTCCTCAAAGTGATGGGGAAATAAGTAATTTACTTCTTTATCTTTTTAAATTTTTAGATATCAGCGAGATATATAAAATAGGTGGGGCTCAGGCGATAGCTTTAATGGCATTTGGGGGAGAAAAAGTAAGAAAAGTCTCAAAAATTGTTGGGCCAGGTAATATCTATGTAACAGCTGCAAAAAAAATTGTTTTTGGTGAGGTAGGAATTGATAGTCTCGCTGGGCCAAGCGAAATTGTAATAATTGCTGATGAAAATGCTAATCCGAAGTTTGTTGGAGCTGATCTTTTGTCACAAGCTGAGCATGACCCTAATTCTAAAAGTATACTTCTCACAAATAGCAGATTTATAGCAGAAAAGACAATAGAAGAAATTTCCACTCAAATTGATGAACTTAAAAAAGAATATCCTGGGAAATTAAATGATGAAGTTATTATTGAGTCTATTACACATAATTGTAAAATAATTTTGTGTAAAGATATTAAATTAGCCGCTGATATTTCAAACTATATTGCTCCAGAGCATTTAGAAATAATGACTGAAAATGCATTTGAAACATTAAAACTCATAAAGAATAGTGGTTCAATTTTTCTTAGCAATTATACTCCTGTAGCTGTAGGAGACTACATTGGTGGGACAAACCATGTGCTTCCAACTAATGGAACAGCTGTTTTTTCATCGCCACTTGGTGTCTATGATTTTTTTAAAAAAAGTGCGGTTACTTTTTATAGTTATGAGGCTTTAAAATTTGAGGGAAAGTTAATAGAAACTTTTGCAGAAACAGAAAATTTATTGGCTCATAAAAATTCGATAAGGATAAGATATAAAAATAAAACATGAAAATAGTAAGTAAGCTATGTTGATTTTAACTATGCTATTAAATTATCATCCTTAAAAACAAAATATATTGAAATAGAAAAATAATGAAGATAATAATGAGGTATAAGAATTCTCATAAGGAGCTAAGGTAGTGTCAGTAAAGATAAAAAGTTGGATTAAAGACTTACCAGAATATATCCCAGGTAAGACAATTGATGAAATCAAAAAAAAGTATAATTTAGATGAGGTATACAAACTTGCTTCTAATGAGAATATTTTTGGTCCTTCTCCAAAAGTAATAAGGATGCTAAAGGAAAGTTTATCGGAGGTAAATTATTATCCTGATAGTTATAATAGGGATTTAAGAAAGAAATTGTCTGAGAAAATAAAGATTAGTGAAGATTGTTTTGTGTTTGGTAATGGGACTGATCAGTTAATTGATATGATTTGTGATTTAATCCTCGAAAGAAATAAAAATACCATAATTCCCGATCCTACATTCTTAACTTATGAGAAATCTTCTTTAAAGAACAATGCCCAGATTATAAAAGTTCCTTTAAGAGACTTTAGGCAAGACGTAAAAGCAATTATAAAGAATGTAAACGAAGATACTGCTATAATTTTTCTAACAAGTCCTCACAATCCCACTGGGACTATTCTATATGACGAAGAGGTTAAGTATATTCTTGAAAATGTTAGCGAAGATGTTCTTATTGTGTTAGATGAGGCATATGTGGAATTTGTTCCTGAGAATAAAAAGATTGACTCTCTTAAATATTTGAAAGAATATGAAAATTTTATGATACTCAGAACATTTTCAAAAATATATGGTCTCGCAGGTCTTAGAATAGGCTATGGTATAGCAAATGTAAGTCTAATAAAGAATATTTCAAAACTCGCCCAACCTTTTGTTGTAAATTTGTTGGCTCAAAAAGCTGCTTTAGTTGCGCTTGATGACGACGATTATATTAACGAGAAGAAGATGCTAATAATTGCTGAAAGAAAAAAATTAGAAAAAATGCTTAAAGGAGCATCAATTAAATATATAAAATCTTATGCAAATTTTATTTTAATTAAAACTGGGCCAAAAACACCTTGCATTGTAGAAGATTTCTTAAAAGAAGGTTTTATAGTGAGAGATGGAGAATTTCTTGGATTTCCTGATTATATTAGAGTTTCAATATCTACTCCTGAGATTAATAAAAAGTTTATTGATTTACTTTTAAAAGTTTATAAAAATTATTATGGGTAACACCAACTATATTTAGCTAATTAGCTAAATGTTTTAATTAGGTCTCTTTGTAATTAAGTTGATAGCTTTATTAAAAAGCCTTGAAGAAATTTAAAAGTAAGATAAATTAAAATAAAAAGAAAGGGACAATAATGGAAACGAAATTAACAGGAAGAAACTGTGAAGTTAAGTTTGGGCAAGACCTCCCAACTGTTTTTATTGCTGAAAGAATAAATCCAACTGGAAGAAAATCATTAGCTGAGGAATTAAAGCAAGGCAAACTTGATATGGTTGAGAAAGATGCGATTGAGCAAACAAAAGCTGGGGCTCATATAATTGATATTAATGTTGGTGCAGTTGGAGTTGATGAAGTTGATTTATTGCCTAAGGCAGTTAAAAAAGTGATGGAAGTTACAGATAGGCCTATTTGTATTGATTCTGCAAATCATAAAGCTTTAGAAGCAGCTTTGAATGTTTGCCCTTATAAAGTTTTAATAAATTCTGTTAATGGCGAAGAGGAATCTATGGAGTTTATGCTACCTTTAGCTAAAGAAAGTGGTGCAGCAATAGTATGCCTTGCCATGGATAAAAATGGGATTTCAAACGATCCTTATGTTAGATTTGAAATAGCAAAAAAGATTATTAAAAGAGCTGAAGAAATTGGCATCAAAAGGGAGGATCTAGTATTTGACCCTTTAGTTATGGGGGCAGCAACTGATCAAAATGCTGGAAAGATTTGTCTTGAAACTGTGAGATTAATCGTTAAGGAATTTGGTGTTGCCATTACTGGTGGTTTTTCAAATATTAGCTTTGGCATGCCTAATAGAGAATTTTTGAATGTGAATTTTATAGTGATGGGTATAATGGCAGGGTTAAGTGCTCCAATAACTGATGTTTTAATGCCTACTCTTATCCCAGCTGTTAAAGCTGCTGATTTTTTAGCAGGCAGAGACCCTTATGGAATGAACTATATCTCTATGTATAGGAAGAAAAATTAAAATAAGAATATTAAAAATGATTATTGATGTAATGCCATTATTTTCTTACTTTTTCGTGTTATAATTTAAGTGTTACATAATAAAGTACTAATTAAGTGCTTAATTTATAAATGTTATCTATAGAATTTATTTTTTGTATATAAATTGTGGTATTAAATTATATTTAATAATTTTACTGATTAAATATTATGAAAAAAAGAAGGAGATAAAATGGCTCAAGTTATTTTAAAAAACTTGGTAAAAAAATTTGAAGATGTTATTGCTGTTAATGAACTGAATGCTGAAATAAAAGATCAAGAGTTTGTTGTCCTTGTAGGGCCTTCAGGCTGCGGCAAGACGACTACCTTGAGGATGGTCGCAGGACTTGAAGAAGCAACAAAGGGTGAAATTTATATTGGAGACAGGTTAGTAAATGATGTCCCTCCTAAAGATAGGGATATCGCAATGGTTTTTCAAAATTATGCTCTGTATCCACATATGAATGTATATGATAATATGGCTTTTGGCCTTAAATTAAGAAAGACACCTAAAGCTGAGATAGAAAAAAGGGTTCATGAAGCTGCAAAAATTCTTGCAATTGAAGAGCTTCTAAAAAGAAAACCCAAGCAACTATCTGGTGGGCAAAGACAAAGAGTAGCTCTTGGCAGAGCGATTGTTAGAAACCCTAAAGTATTTTTAATGGATGAGCCTCTTTCAAATCTCGATGCTAAATTAAGAGTTCAGATGAGGACAGAAATAGCAAAGTTGCATAAAAGGCTTAATGCAACAATAATTTATGTCACACATGATCAAATTGAAGCTATGACTATGGCTGATAGGATAATTATTATGAAAGATGGTATAGTCCAGCAAATAGGATCCCCACAAGATGTTTACGATAACCCTGTTAATATGTTTGTTGCTGGTTTTATTGGAAGTCCGGCCATGAATTTTGTAGATGCTATTGTGACTGATAAATATACTTTAAAAAATAAAGATTTTGAACTTGACACTACAGATAAGATAAGAAAAGTAATAAAGGAAAATAATTTAATTGGTAAGGAAGTTGTTGCAGGAATAAGGCCTGAAGACCTTGAGGATAGTGCTTTTGTGCCAAATGCAAATCCTTTAAACACAATAACCGCAGATGTTGAAGTTACAGAACCAATGGGTTCTGAGATTTATGTTTATATAAGTATCGAAGGAACTTTGATGACTGCTAGAGTAAATGCTAGAAGTAAAGTGAAAGATGGTGAACCTATATCTTTGTATGTTGATTTAGAAAAAATGCATTTATTTTCAAAAGAGGACGAGAAAGCGTATATTTAATACATAACTTAAACTTAAGCAGTTAATTAAAATATTATTTAAGGTTGCCTTAACTTTTCTTTTTATCCAAAACTCAAGTTTGTATTTAAGAAACAACCTGCGGTTTAAGAAAAACATTAATTAAAATAAAAAATTTAAATACTTGAATTAATAGACATAAATTGCAAAGCACAATAATTATATTATTGTGCTTTGCAATTATTTTAGAAAGATTTTAGTGCTCAAGGTTGTAAATAAATTAAAATTAACTAAAATTTGAAATAATTTAGAATACTAAAATTAAAAGGGGAAATAATGACAATCGAAAATAATAAACCAGTCGTTATTGTTCAAATTTCAGATATACATGTAGGAGAGGTTCATTTTGTTCCCAGCCTTTTAACTAGAGCAATTGATGAAATAAATGAACTAGATCCTGATATTGTAATTATAACTGGAGATTTAACAAGTAATGGATTTAGAAGAGAATATGATACTGTAAAAAATTATTTGTCTCCAATTAAATGTAAAAATATAATTGTGCAGCCGGGTAACCATGATTCAAGAAATGTAGGTTATGTACATTTTGAAGATATATATGGTGATAGATATAGGTCTTTAATCTTTGATAAGGTGAAAATTGTCGCAGCTGATTCAAGTGAACCTGATTTAGATAATGGCCAAATAGGGAGAGAATATTATAAGTGGGTTAAGAATGAGTTTTTAGATACACCTGATGAAGTTTTTAAAATATTTACCATGCACCATCATTTGCTTCCAGTACCTAATACAGGTAGAGAAAGGAATATTGTAAATGACGCAGGAGATGTGCTCGAAGTATTAGTGGATTCAAAAGTGGATTTAGTCTTGTGTGGTCATAAGCATGTCCCTTATATTTGGAGGATTGAGGATCTTCTTATGATTACTACTGGCACAGTTTCATGCTTAAGGCTTAGAGGTAAAATTGAGCCTAATTACAATATATTATATATATATAACGACAGAATAGATATTTTTAGAAGGTTTCCATTTGATAAAGTGGAAAAAATTGAAGGAATTAAAAGAAGTCCTGTAAAGGAAAGGTTAAATGCTAAATTTGTTAAAGAATCAAAATAGTAGATTTAAAAGGGTTGCAGCTCTTATTGATGGCGAACATTATCCACAAGTAACAAATGATGCAATAAAAAAATTAAAAAAAGAGTTTAACGGAGATTTTTGTGGAATATTTTTTTTAGGTGGGACTGAAAAAATTACAACTGGTAGTTTTGCTGACTTTTTTGAAGATGAGGTTTTTGTAATAAAAGATTTGTATGAAGATTTTGTAAGAGCTTTAGATAAGTTTAAACCTGATCTAGTTTTTGATTTAAGTGATAAACCAGTTGTTAATTCTAAAAAAAGAATGGAAATAGCTTCTTTATGTTTTTTTAAAAAGGCAAGTTACATGGGTCCCGATTTCTTTTTTGAATTTCAAGAAAAAGAATATAAGCTTAAAACACCATCAATTTCACTTATAGGTACTGGTAAGAGAATTGGCAAAACAGCAATTAGTACATACATAGCCCAGGAATATAAGAAATTGGGTTTAGAAGTGATAGTAGTGGCAATGGGAAGAGGTGGACCGCCAAAACCTCAAATATTGAAAGGTAGAGATTTAGATATAACACCAGAGTACCTTCTCTCATTAAGCAAGCAAGGCTTACATGCATGTTCTGATTATATTGAGGATGCCCTCATGAGTAAGATTACAACAATAGGGTGTAGAAGATGTGGAGGAGGATTTGGGGGAAAAGCCTTTCTTTCAAATGTGGTTGAAGGGTCAAAAATTGCAGATTCATTTAAACCAGATATTATTATTTTGGAAGGTAGTGGTAGCGCACTGCCTGATTCAGAAAGTCATATGAATATTTGTGTCGTGGGATGTAACCAAAACTGGCATGAAATAATAGGTTATCTTGGCATCTATAGAATAATGATATCAGATGTCATAATTATTACAATGTGTGAAAAACCAATTGCTGATAAAAGAAAGATTGAAGAATTTTGTGACAATATTAAAAAAATAAATAAAAAAGCAAAGATCTTTTTATCAGTTTTTAGACCATTGCCTCTTGGGGATTTAAATGGGAAAAAAGTTGTTTTAGGAATGACGGCAGAGAGTTTAATAAATGAAAAAATTAAAAAATTCATAGAAAACAAGTATAATTGTAAAATAGTAGGTACAACATTTAATTTATCAAACAGGATTTTACTCAAAGAAGATTTAAGTAATTTTAATGAATTTGATCTTATACTTACTGAATTAAAAGCAGCAGCAGTTGATGTTTTAACTAGTTTTGCACTAGAAAATGGTAAAGAAGTAGTCTACATGAATAATATACCTTATTTTAAAAGTGGTAAGAAAAGTTTTAGAGAGTGTTTGATAAAAATTTATGATGATATTAAATGAATTTGCTTGTTTCTATGTTGCTTCTTAATCTTAGTACTGTCTTAGTACTGTTATTAGATTAGAATTTTTATGTAATTAACTTTATAAAAAATACTTTATGAAAGACACAATTGAAAATATTAATAATCAAATGATAGTAGTTTCTGATAATAAAAAGGGTGGGCTTCCTTTTTCAAAAGGAATACTTGCAAATTCAATTATTATCACTGGTCTTGATATGCTTACTTCACATAAGATTGCTTTTGATATTCAGGATTATCTTATTAAAAATGGCATAAATGTAATATCTGCAGAGGAATTAAGGGCTTTGGTTTTTAGGTTTATTAAGGAAGAAGTTAGTATTGAATTTGCTGAAAAGTATTTGCTTTGGCAATCAGTTGGCAAGTTAAAAAAACCATTAATAATCTTAATTGGGGGTTCAACTGGAGCAGGTAAATCCACTTTAGCAACAATTATTTCAAATAGGTTAAATATTGCGAGAGTTGTTTCTACTGATTCGATTAGAGAAATAATGAGGACCTCGGTTTCCGATAAACTTATAAGACCACTTCAAGGCTCTTCTTATAATGCATATAAATATTTGTCTTTGCCACCCACAGGAGTAAATCCAGTAATATTGGGGTTTAGGGAGCAAGTAATGGCTGTAGCTGTGGGTATCGAAGCAATCATTAAAAGGAGTGTGGAAGAAAAAATTGATACTATAATTGAGGGAGCTCACATAGTCCCGGGTTATGTTAATACAAAAAATTATGAATCAAAAGCTATTTTAGAGAACTTTGTGATTATTGTGGAGGATGAAAATCTTCATAGAGAGCATTTTTTAAAACGAACTTATGAAACACAAGGCTCAAGGCCTATGCAAAAATATATAAGGCATATGAAGAATATAAGAATGATTCAAACCTATGTTCAGGAGTTAGCTTTAAAAAATAATGTTAAGGTTCTTGATAATTATAATTTAGACAATACTTTGGCACATTTAATGGATTTATTATTTCAGAGGGTTAAGAAAGAATTTTCTAAACATAATATTTAATGTTTTAATTTTAAATAGGATATTCAAATAGCATTTTGAGTTTTCTAACTTTTAGCATAATCTACAAATGCTCGAGTCGCACATACTGTATGCGGCTAATTATAATGTCTCTAGTCTTAATATATGATTTCTTTCTAAAGATAAATTAATTGACTATTTGAGGAGAGTCTTATTTATAATTTATTAATAATAGAAGTAAATTATTTTAAGTAACTCTCAATTAATTTTAATAAATTAATACCGTCAAATATAATTGTAATTTTATGTTAGTCAGTAATTATTTTAATATTAACTTTTTAACAAAAAAATTCTTATAATATTAGAAAATTTTGTGTAAAATATTTTGATGTTTTTAAATAATTTCAAGCTTTTTAATTTTATTTATAATTTGGAATAATTCAAGAATTATATATGGATATAAAATTTTTAGTAAAATTTTAATTTATAGGGAGTGATTTTAAATGCCTATTTATAGTTATAAATGTAACAATTGTGAGAAAATTTTTGATAGATTTGAAAAACCTGGAAGTAATAAAAAGGTACTCTGCCCTGATTGTAATAGCGAGGCATTAAGAATATTTTCACCAGTTGGTATTGTTTTTAAGGGATCTGGTTTTTATTCTACAGATTATAATTCAAAGAGTGCAAAACCAGCTTCGGAAAATAAAGTTGATAAAAGTGTAGATAAGCCAGATAGCAATAGCAGTAAAAAAGATCAAGATAAAGAGCAGATAAAAGACCAAAAAGCAGTTTAAAGCTGATTTAAGGAAAATAATTATAGCTTATGCTATTATGATAGCTGATAAATAATTATTATTTGATAGTTAATTACGAGTCTTAATTTTTAAAAAATAATTATTTTTTAAAAAAGATATAATTGTTTTATGTCATTATTATTAATTTTTTCTTTTATTTTAATTTTTTTCCATATTTCAAATTTAAGATTAATTACTAAATTTGAGATTAAGGAAAGTACTCTGGAAAATACGAAAGGTATTGATGATATTAAAGATATCATAGGTGATAATTCTCAAAAAATTTCTATTTCTTTTTTATTACCGACAATTGTAATATTAGTTTTAAGCTTGATTGAAATTGGATATTTTGTATTTTCTGTTTTTTTGCTTAAAGATACCATAATTTTAGTTGGTGCTTCCATATTAACAGGTTTCAGCTTATATGAGCTCATAAAGTTTTTCCCTAAAGTCAAGCTTTTTTTAAAAAACCCAATAGAGGCTTTAAAAGAAAAAACTGATTATTTTGATAGAACAACAAGTTTTATAATGACAATTTTTGAAATATTATTTTGTTTGTACGTCATAGTAAAAATTTTTTTAAAATATTAAAATATAAGCCTTAATTTTAAAGATAAATGCATTTTGACACACCTACTCAATTGAAAATTTATAAAGTCAGTGAGTTAAATTTTGAAATAAAATTTAACTTGGAAAATTCTTATTCTGATATATGGGTTGAGGGCGAAATAAGCAATTTTGCATACCCAAATAAAAAACATATTTATTTTTCACTAAAAGATGAGAATTCTATAATAAAAGTTGCTTTCTTTGATAATAGTTTTAGATTGTCAGATAACTTTTTCTTTAGAACTAATGAAATAGCAAATGTGCTAAGAGACGGACTTCATGTATATGTTAACGGGTATTTAAGTACTTATGATAAAAGAAGCGAATATCAAATAATTGCTAGAAAAATTATCCCGGTAAAAGAAGGTAATTTGTTAATTGCTTTTGAAAGGCTGAAGGAAAAATTATCAAACGAAGGTTATTTTGATGAAAAACATAAGAAATCAATCCCAATTTTACCAGAAAAAATTGGTCTTATAACTTCTAAAAGCGGAGCAGTAATAAAGGATATAATAAAAATATTAAATAAAAGGTTCAAAAATTTTCACTTGATATTAAAGAATACCCCTGTCCAAGGCAATGACGCCCCTTTGGAAATAATAAAAGCATTGGACGATCTTGAAGAATTTGGTGTTGATGTAATAATAATCGCTAGGGGTGGAGGTTCTTTTGAAGACCTTGCAGCATTTAATGATGAAGAATTAGCTAAGAGAATTTTTAAATGTAAGATACCTGTAATTTCTGGTGTTGGGCATCAAACAGATTTTACTATTTGTGATTTTGTTGCAGATGTAAGAGCAGCCACACCAACCCATGCTGCAGAATTGGTAATTTTAGATAAAGAAGAATTTTTGCTTGAAATAGCAAAAAATGCATCTAAGTTAAAAGTTCTTATTAAAAGAAAAATAAATTCACTTAAAAAAGAACTTCATTTCATTTTACAGAGAAAAGTTATTTTAAATCCTAAAACTATTTTAAATAAAAAATGGCAAATACATGATGATTTATTAATGAAATTGTATTCAAATATTAATGCGTTTATAAAAAATTTAAAATCTAATATTAATCTTCTAAAATCTAAGATTAATATTAGTTCAATAAAAAATAAATTAAAACTTCTAAAAAGTAGTCTATATATTAAGAGTAATTTTTTAAAAGAAGATTATAAAAATTTAGTTAACAGTAAGAAGGGCGAAGTAATCTTAATTATCGAAAGATTAAAAAATTTAAATCCTGCAAGCTTGCTTCAAAGAGGATTCTCAATAGCTAAGGAAAGTAAAACTGGGAAAATATTAAAGAGTATTAATGATATAGAAGTTAATTCAGAAATGGAAACAACTTTTATTGATGGTTTAATTTATTCAAAAGTAATAAAAAAATTTATCAAATAAAATTAAAAATTATTTTTTAATTTGGATTTATTCTTATGGAGATTAATTATGAAAAAAGAAGAATTAAAGTTTGAAGATGCCATACTTAGGCTTGAGGAAATAGTCAAAGAGCTTGAAGATGAAAATATTCCATTAGATGAAGCAATGAAGAAATTCGAGGAAGGGATTAAACTTTCAAAATATTGTGTTGAAAAATTAAACGAAGCTGAAAAAAAGATTGAAGAATTAACACGCACTGAAAATGGTGAACTAAAAACAACTGAAATATCAATAGATGAATAATTTTAATTTATATTATAAATATCTAAAATTTTGTGACGAAGATAAATTATTTAGCCAGGATGAGTTACCTTAAGAAAACACTCAAAGCTTTTCCCAACGAGTAAAAGCTTGCTCAAATTTCAGGCTTGCTCTCCTCTTAAAAGAGGAACCATGCCCGCTTCGCCTTCAAATGGTTTTCTTAAGGTAACTCATCCTGGCTCTTAAAGTTTTGTTTTTACTACTATCAAGGAATTTTAGATGTCTATATTTATAATAATTTGCTATAAACATTGTTTTAACTAATCTATAATTATTTTTTAAAAAAATAAAAAATAATCTTGACAAATAAATATTACTGTACTATGTTGGTGATGATGGGTGGGGATAAGTGGGGAATAATACACCCTTTTCCCTAAAATTGCAAAGTCTAATAAGAATAAACAAATAATGTAATAATGTTTGTGGGGAATTATACAAGGAATTTAGATAATAAAGGAAGAATATTCCTTCCTCCAAATTTTAGGGATGAACTTACACGAGGAGTTGCAATATTATCAAAGGGATTTGATGAAAAATGTCTTTTTATATATTCCATAGAAGGTTGGAATGAGCTTATTAAAACAATTACAAGTAAAGTTTCTATGGCAAAATCTACTGTTCAAAAGTTTTCAAGATGGTTTTATAGCTCTGCAAATGAGGTACCGCTAGATTCGCAGGGTAGGATAAAAATAGATAAATCTTTAGTAGACCATGCATGTATTAAGAAAGAAGTTGTTTTATTAGGCGTTTCAAGTAGAGCAGAGATATGGGCAAAAGAATTATTGGATCCTTATTTAGCTTCAGCTGAAAAGGAATTTTTAGGTAATAAGGAAGCTTTTGAAAATTTAGGTTTTTAAAATTGGTTAAAGCGATAAACCAATCTCATATAACGATGTAATGAAGTTAGAGCAAACACATATACCTGTTCTTTTAAAAGAGAGTCTTTTTTATCTGAACCTGAAACCAGGGAAGATAGTGTTTGATGGCACACTTGGCGGTGCGGGCCATACCGTAGCAATATATAAAGCCATTGCTCCCACAGGCAAACTAATTGCAGTAGATCAAGATAGCCAGGCTATCAGCACCGCCTCCATTACTTTTAAAAACTTTGATAATATTAAGATTTTTAAAGGTAATTTTGCAGATATTAAAAGTATATTAAAAGAAGCAGGCATAAAAAAGATTGATGGTTTGTTCCTTGATTTAGGATTGTCTTCTACTCAAATAGAGAAATCAGGAAGAGGATTCAGTTATATGAGAGATGAAAAACTAGATATGAGAATGAATGAAGGCAATCCTTTGACTGCTTATGAAATTTTAAATAGTTATCAAGAAGAGGAACTTGTAAATATTTTTTATAAATATGGAGAGGAACCTTATAGTAAAAGTATAGCAAGAAATATTGTTAATTATCGAAAATTAAAAAAAATAGAAACAACGGGTGAGCTTAACGAGATTATTAAAAAGTCAATACCATTAAAAGCATTACATGGTTCGAGAGGGCATCCAGCAAAGAGAGTGTTTCAAGCTTTAAGAATAGAAGTTAATAAAGAGCTTGAAAATCTCGAGAGGGTTATCGATGATGGATTTGAAGCTTTAAATAAGAATGGGAGAATGGTTATTATCTCTTATCACTCACTTGAGGATAGGATAGTAAAGAACAAATTTCTTAACTTTAGTGGTAAGTGTACCTGTCCCCCAGAATTACCAAAATGTATGTGTGGGGCAAAGAAAAGAGCTCTGATATTAACAAAAAAAGTTGTAGTGCCCTCTAAAGAAGAAATAGAACAAAATATTAGAGCAAAAAGTGCCAAGTTAAGAGCTATCGAGAAAATTTAATTTTGAGTAACTTTTATACAAGTTAATTTATTAAATTTTGTGAATAAGGTAAGAAAAGCAAATGATAGACCCTTTGGAAGATGAACAATATATTGAAAATGAAAAACCCTTTTTAAGGGTTATAAAAAATGACAATGCAATACACAGGCAAAGGGAAGAGTATTATCTTTATTACAGTTCTGGTGTTTTCCCGATTTTTTTAGTGATTATCCTTTTTCTTTGTATGGGAGTGATAATAAATATAGGCTTAAGAATTCAGAATTTAAATTATGACAAAGAAATATTAAGTTTAAACCAAACAATAAATATCGAAAAGGAAAGAAACGATAGGCTAAGCTTGAAAGTTTCAGAATTGAGATCCCCTGCTCTTATTTCAAGTGCTTTAAGCTTAAAGGAACAAAATACTGAAGCTGAAAATCAAGATAGGGTAAATACAAGTTTGCAAACTAACTTACAAAGTAATACTACAGGTAATCCTTCAACTACAATAAATCGAGAAGATGAATCTTTGAACGCAATGAAATTTAGAGAATTAGATATTTATTATAGTAGCATTGCTGATAATATAGTTGTTGGAGAAGAGACTAATTATAATTATGCAGATTCAAGAGATTTAAATAAAGATAATAATCTTGAAAATGAAGGCATTAATTTTGGAAAAATATTTAATGATGTAAAAGATGTTATTATGGTGGTTTCTGAAGGGATATTGACGTTTTTTATTCCTTGATTTAAAAATGATAAGAGATAATAATAATAAAGTAAACAGGAGAAGAGTTTTTTCCCTGTTTTTTTTATTTATAGTAGCTTTTGGGTTAATTGTATATAAGCTTATAGATATCCAGTATATTTCTGCAGATCAATATATAATTCAGGCAGATTATCAGCATACAGGCTCATATGAGTTAAAAGCAAAAAGAGGTAAAATTCTTGATAGAAATGGAATTGAGCTAGCTTCTAGTTTAATTGAGAAAACTATAACAGCAAATCCTCAGTTAATAAAAGATGCAACTGAAGCTTCTGAAAAGATAAGTGGAATCTTGAATATAGACAAGATGCAATTAAAAAATCTATTATCTGATAAATCAAAAGGATTTATTTATGTTGCTAGGAAAGTTGACCCAATTACTGCAGATAAAATTTCAGAGCTAAACATCCAAGGTATAAATATCGAAGATGAGTGTAAAAGATATTATCCCCAAGATGAGCTTGCATGTTCTCTTATAGGTTTTGTTGGCACAGATAATAATGGGCTTTCAGGATTAGAGATTCAATATGATGAAATTTTAAAAGGAATTGATGGAAAATTTACTGCTCAAAAAGATGGTTTGGGCCGAGTTATAGAAACAAATGAGAATAATTATATAAAACCAATTCCAGGTGGTAATATAGTTCTAACTATTGATTCAAGTCTTCAATTTTTCGCAGAATCCAAGTTGAAGGAGGTCGCTGAAGATTATAATGCACCTAGAGCAGTTTTGATAGTTATGAACCCAAAAAATGGTGAGATTTATGCAATGACTCAATATCCCACATTTAATTTAAACAACTACTTTGATTACAACCAGGAGTACTTTAATAATCTTGGGATAAGCTTTACTTATGAACCAGGCTCAACTTTTAAGATTGTGAATATTGCTTCTGCAATTGATAATGGTTGTGTGAGTCCAAATCAATTTTTCCATCTTTCACCATCAATTAAAGTTGGGGATAGAATTATTAAAGAAATTCATAGAACTTATGCAGTGGATTATAGCTTACAGGATATAATAAAATATTCAAGTAATGTTGGTGCTGTAACAGTTGCTTTATCTATGGGTGATGAAATTTTATATAAAAATATTCTAAAATTTGGATTTGGTAGCTTAACCGGGGTAAACTTACCAGGGGAAGAAAAAGGTATAATTTCTGATTATAAATCCTGGCCAGCATCTACAATTGGAGCTTTAGCAATAGGGCAAAGTATTTCTGTTACTCCTTTACAATTACTAAGAGCGGCTTGCGTAATTGCTAATGGAGGTTTTTTAATAGATCCTTGTGTTGTTAGTGAAGTTTGGAATAGAGATGGAACAGTAGAAAAATTAAATTTAAGTCAAGATTCTAAAACTCAAATAATTAGTTCCGCTACAGCATTAGAAGTAAAGAATATGATGCTTTCAGTTGTGGAAGGCGGGACAGGAGATAAAGCAAAAATTGATGGAATAAAGGTTTGTGGAAAAACTGGAACTGCTCAAAAAGCAAATAAAAATAAACCAGGATATGACGAGGGTAGAATAATTACATCTTTTTTAGGATTTGCGCCTTATGAAAATCCTGAAGTAGCTTGCATTGTTGTTATAGATGAACCCCAAGGCAATGAAGAAGAAATCTGGGGAGGCACTGTAGCAGCACCAATATTTTCGGAAGTGGTAAAATTTGCTCTTAGTAGAATTAATTAAAATTAAATGTATTATTTTTTTAAGCAGAGCTTTATTTGGATATAATTTAAATATACTGGTTGGTTTAAGTTTAATTTATTTTGTTTTGGTTGGTACTATTTTTTTATTATTATATAATTCAATTCTTTTTTAATTAGGTATAATTTTTAATTT
>Ga0255346_1001776_pt1 | contig 28882 bp, 26 predicted proteins | sample wastewater_treat_FD_194410 | JGI IMG/M metagenome (GOLD analysis project Ga0255346, IMG submission 194410) | Wastewater microbial communities from Lulu Island WWTP, Vancouver, Canada - plant22 | ecosystem: Engineered > WWTP > Wastewater > Unclassified | place: Canada: Vancouver, British Columbia...
AAATTATATATATATTATATATATTATATATTAAAAATAAAATAGTGGATAGTGATATTATTAGATAGTTATATTATATATTAATATTATATTACAAAACAAATAAAAATAAAATAGTGGATAGTGAGGTGGGGATGATAATAGTTAATATAGAGTATCATTGCTGTGGATGGGATTCTTCGCTACGCTCAGGATGACAACCTTCATTTTGTCATCCTGAGGGCCTGCCTACCGGCAGGCAGGGGCTTCGCCTACCCCACCTAAGGCGGATGAAGAATAAATACTGATTTGGTAAAATAAGTATTTATTAGTCTTATTTTAAAAATATTAAAAGTGCGCATGGGAGGGATCGAACCTCCGACCTCTGTCTTATCAGGACAGCGTTCTACCACTGAACTACATGCGCAAATTTATAAAATTATTTTAAACTTTTTATTATTTTTTTCAAATTAATTAAGAGCTTGGCGTCGACGAAGGTGAAAAGATTGGTGTTAATGTTGGTGAATTTTTAACAGCTGGTGTTTTTGAAGTAGTTGGCAAAATTTCTGAATTAGTAGTATTTTCTAAAATATTCTTTGGTGTTGAAGTAATACCTTCTTCAGTAGTGGTAGCATTTATTATTTCTGAAGTAGTTGTTTCTGATAACGGGCTAGTATTTAATTCTGTACTTGTTTCGCTTTCTAATAATTCTTCTAATTGTTTTTTTAAATCTTCTACGCCAATTAATTTATCTTTAATTTCATTAAAATTTTTTTCATCAAAAACTTCTATTTTAGCAGTAGAAGTAGAAACATCTTGAAAAACAAGATTGATTTGACTCACCACAAAATTTATAAAAAAACTAACAAGTCCTATCAAAGCAATAATTATAATAATTGCTGAAATAACAAAAAGAGCATCCTGATTTTTAATTTTTTTACGATTATATTCTTTCAAATTAAAATAATTTGCAGGGTCGTTTTTTTCTTCTTGTTTATTTTTTTTAGATAATAAAGCCATATTTTATTTTTTAATAAATATTCGCCCTTCACCATTAATAGAAAGTAATTCTTCAGTAGTAATATCAGTTGAAAGATTGGAAATATTAAAACTAGAAAAATCTATAAAATAAGGAAAAGTTTTTAAATCTTCAAGAAATGCTAAAAAATTATTAAAATTTCCTTTTATAGTAAAAGCAAAATTTGCTTGGTCAATATTTTTATCTTTTAAAACTTCCTTTTGTTCTTCAGTTGATTGATCGTCTTTAAACATAAATCCTAATTCTAAATTATTTTTAGTCGCTAATTGATTTAGAGCTTCAGTAAAATCAATTAAACGATTTTTTTCTGGCACTAATTTTTTTATTTGATCAAGATAGGATAGATAAAATTGACTTTCTTTTGTTAGATTAGAATAAGCTTCTGATTCATTTAATAAAGTATAGTATTGAGTTCTTAAATTTTTAATTTCTTCACCTTGTTTTTTAACATTTTTTAATGAAAAAATTATAGAAATTACCGAAACAAAAATAATAATACCATATATCATTAATGGTTTAGTAATTCTTTTATCAATATTTCCCCAAAAACTATTTTTGGAATTCGTTATTTCATTTGGTTTTTTAGCCATAATAAAACTTTTATTTCTATCATTTATATTATAAAATAAAAAATAATAAAAACAAGAATTTTAATTTTTTGTTTTTAGATTTATAATATTATTTATGAATTCTCTAAATAATGAAAAAATCGCCTATAATGCTTTAAATTTTTTAAGCGATTGCAATATTAGTTTAATAAAAAAATTAAAAGATTTTTACGGCTCTTTTTATAAAGCTTGGGAAGCTTCTGATTATAATGAATTTCTACAAAATTATCCTCTATTTTCTCCTCAAACATTGCAAAATTTATTTTTAGCAAAAAATGATTTTGATCCAATAAAACAATGGGAGCAATTAAATCAATTAGGAATAAAAATGTTTTTTACCGAAGAAAAAAACTATCCGTCATTATTAAAAGAAATTCCTGATGCTCCTTTTGCCTTATATCAATTAGGTGATTTTGATTTTAATAATTCAGATGCCAAAATTTCTATTGTAGGAACACGTAAACCAACTTCGTATGGAAAAATGGTCGCCGAAAAAATAACTAAAGAACTTGTTAATTATAATTTTATTACTATTAGTGGATTAGCTTATGGCATTGATAGTATCTGTCATCAAACAACCTTAGAAAACAACGGGAAAACAATTGCGATTTTAGGGTCGGGATTAAATATAATTTTTCCTTCTATAAATAAAAAATTATCAGAAAAAATTATTAAAAATGGCGCTTTAATTTCTGAATATGCTTTAAATACTCCTCCCTTAAAACATCATTTTCCTGCGCGAAATAGAATCATTAGCGGCTTATCTCTAGGAACAATAGTAATTGAAGCTTCAATTAAATCCGGCTCTTTAATTACCGCTCGTTTAGCCGCCGAACAAAATCGAGAAGTTTTTGCTATTCCGGGATCTATTTTTTCTTCATTATCCGAAGGTTGTCATCAATTAATTCAATCAGGCGCTAAATTAGTTCATTCAACAAAAGACGTTTTAGAAGAATTAAATATTGAAATTACAGAAACGGAAAATTCTCTCTTTCAAAAAATTATTGAATCACTAAGTATTGAAGAAATTAAATTATTAGATATTATAAAACAAACCGAATACCCTCTTTTGGTAGATGAAATAATTTCTCTTAGTGGATTAACGCCGAATATCGTTAATCAAACCCTGACTCTTTTAGAAATAAAAAATTTAATTAAATTAGACGGCAATGGTTATCGCCTAAAAATTTAATATGAACAAAAAACAAAAAAGTTTAATTATTGTTGAATCACCGGCGAAAGCAAAAACTATTAGCCGATTTTTGGATTCCAACTATCAAGTAGAAGCTTCTTATGGCCATATTCGTGATTTACCAAAATCAACCTTGGGAATTGATACAGAAAATGATTTTCAGCCAAAATATATTATTCCCAAAAACAAACAAAAACAAGTCACTAAACTCAAAAAAACAACCGCTAAAAGTTCTGAATTAATTTTAGCTACTGATGAAGACCGTGAAGGAGAAGCAATTGCTTGGCATCTTAAAGAAGTTTTAATTTCCAAAGATTTTAATTTGCCAGTAAAACGCATTGCCTTTCATGAAATCACTCAAACCGCCATTGAAAACGCTTTAAAAAATCCTCGAGAAATTAATGAAAACCTCGTTTTGGCTCAACAAGCAAGACGAATTTTAGATCGATTAGTTGGCTACAACCTTTCCCCTTTTCTTTGGAAAAAAGTTTTTAAAGGATTATCGGCTGGACGAGTTCAATCGGTGGCATTAAGAATTATCGTTGATAAAGAAAACGAAAGAAATCAATTTAAACCCGAAGAATACTGGACAATTGTTGCTAATTTTCTTTCTTCTAAAAAAGAAATTTTTCAATCAGAACTTTATAAAATAAACAATAAAAATTTAGAAAAATTTTCAATAAAAAACAAAGAAGAAGCTGAAAAAATTACTAATAATTTAAAATTAGCGGATTTTTCCATTAAAGATATTACTGAAAAAATTATTAAAAAAACGCCTCCACCTCCATTTATTACCAGTACTCTCCAACAAGAAGCCTCAAAAAAACTTCATTTTTCTGCTAAACAAACAATGATGTTGGCTCAAAAATTATACGAAGGCGTTGATTTTGGAAAAGGATCTATTGGTTTAATTACTTATATGAGAACCGATTCGGTAATTTTATCAAACGAAGCTTTAAAAAAAGCTGAAGAAATTATTTTAGAAAAATTTGGTAAAAATTATTATCAGCAACGTCAATATAAAAATAAATCCCGATTAGCTCAAGAAGCCCATGAAGCCATCAGACCAACTGATCCTCAAATTTTTCCCAAAGAATTAAAAGGAAAAATTGATGAAAAATTATATAAACTCTACAACCTTATTTGGCAACGTTTTATCGCTTCCCAAATGACCGACCTTCAGATAAAAAAATTAATTGTTGATATTGAAGGGAAAACTCCAAAAGAAAATTACGATTTTAAAACTATTGGTAGTCAAATTTATTTTGACGGTTTTAGTAAAATTTATCCCGTTCAACTACAAGAAAATTTAATTCCTAAACTTTTTAAAAATGAAAAAATTTTATTAAATAATCTTTCGGCTTTGCAACATTTTACTGAACCACCAGTTCTATACTCCGAAGCTAGCTTAATAAAAAAATTAGAAGAATACGGAATTGGACGTCCATCAACTTATGCCACTATTATTTCTATTTTATTAGAACGTCGTTATGTAGAAAAAGACGAAAATCGACATTTTATTACTACAGAAATTGGACTATTAGTTGATAGCATTTTGAGAAATAATTTTCCTCAAATTGTTGATATTGGCTTCACGGCAAAAATTGAAGAAGATTTAGATAAAATTGCCGAAGGTAAAAAAAATTGGATCCAAGTAATAAGAGAATTCTATGAACCGTTTAAAAATAATTTAGATGAGAAATATAATCAAGTAGAAAAAACTAATCTTCAAGAAGAAACTAATGAAATTTGTGAAAAATGCGGCGCTAAAATGATAATTAAATACGGAAAATATGGAAAATTTTTAGCGTGCTCTAATTTTCCTGAATGCAAAAATACCAAAAGTTTAAACAATAAAAAAAGCCTTGGCATTGTATGCCCCAAATGTCATCAAGGTGAAATTATTATAAAAAAAACTAAAAAAGGAAGAATTTTTTATGGTTGTTCTCGTTGGCCGGAATGCGATTTTGCTTCTTGGACAAAACCAAAAGACGAAAATCTTTTAGATTCAGAAGAATAATATTTATTTATTTATTTTTTCTTTTTCTCAAAAATGCCGGAATTTCATCAATAGAATGATCAGTAAAATCTTCCATAGAATGTTCATCTATTGATATTGTTTGAATTGAATCTTTATTGTAATCATTTAAATTGGAGCTGGTGGACTCAAATGGTTTTTTGTTTAATTTTTCTAATGGAGTGTAAGAAGATGATTGGGCACGATTAGAATTTTTTGAAGAATATTCAAATCCAGCCGCAATTACCATAATTTTAATTTCTCCTTTTTTATTTTTTTCATCCTCCATGGCGCCAAAAATAATTTTAGCAGTTGGATCCACCACTTCAGTGATAACTCGAGCGGCTTCATTAATTTCAGTCATTGTTAAACTTGAATCACCTATAATATTAAACAAGATACCGCGTGCCATATGAGGAGAATATTCAAAAAGAGGAGAACCTAAAGCTTCTTTTGCAGCTTTAATTGCTCTATCTTCTCCTGTTGCTTTGGCTAGTCCAATCAAACTCATTCCCGCGTCCTGTAAAATTGCTTTAACGTCAGAAAAATCAACATTAATAATACCCGGCATTAAAATTAAATCACTAATTCCTTTTACTGATTGTTTTAATATTTCATCAATCATTTCAAAAGCTTGAGATAATGGTGTTTTCTCTTCAATTACATTAAAAATTCTATCATTAGGAATAACAATATAAGCGTCAACTTTTTCTTTTAGTTTAAGCAAAGCTTCTTCAGCAATTTGCGCTCTTTTACTACCTTCAAAAGCAAAAGGTTTAGTTACAATAGCAATTGTTAAAACACCTAATTGTTGACAAATATCTGCTATCACGGGCGTTGCCCCCGAACCAGTACCGCCACCCAAACCACAAGCCAAAAAAACCATATCCGCTCCTTTTATTGCTTCCTCTAATTGTTCTCTTGATTCTTCGGCTGCTTGACGACCAACCTCTGGATTCATTCCCGAACCCATTCCTCGAGAAATGTTTTTTCCAATATGAATTTTTCTTTTAATTCCTGATTTATATAAATCCTGCAAATCAGTATTAACAACAATAAATTCTACTCCTTCAATCTTAGCTTGCTTCATTCGAGAAAGAATATTGCCACCTGCGCCACCAACACCAATCACTTTAATATTAGGAAAATTTTCTAAAATAGAATTTCTAATATTTTTATTAGCCGCTTTTAATCTTTTTATCATTTCCTGTTTCTCTTTTTTTTGTTGTTTGGCAATATTTTTTTCTTCATTTAAAAAATCCTCTTTATAATTTAAAAATTCTTGAGAAATTTTTGATTTTTCAATTGTTTTTTTAGCTTTTTTATTTATTTTTTTAGAACTAACGGATTTAATAATTTTTGGTTCTTCTTTCTGATTTTTTGATGATTTTTTTATTTTTTTATTTTTTAATTTTGAATTCATAATTTTTATTTTTTAATCGAATTTTAATCGAAAATTAGGGTAAAAAGATTTTAAAAAATTTTTTTAATTTATTTAAAAAAGGAATTTTATGAGAATCAATGGCCACTTTTTTTTCAACATTGTTTAGCCCCCAATAAAGCAATCCGGTAGCTAAAACAAAAGACGGATCATCGATTAAATCTATAATTTTTTCATTGGTTTCAGTATAATCTAAATTTATTGGGTAACCTATTTTAGATGGCAATCTTAAATATTTTTTAGAAAAATCAACGATTCCCGGCATTTTTGCTCCCCCACCAACTAATACCGCTCCACCCGCTAATTTATTATAACAATTTATTTTTTTAATTTCAGCATTAATCATACCAAAAATTTCTTCTAAACGTGCTTCTATAATTTCCGCTAAATAACGTCTATTAATTTCACTTTTTACTTCTTTGCTCATTTTAGACAAATCAATACTTTCTTTTCTATTTATCTCGCTGGACAAAGCATTGCCGTACATTATTTTTATTTTTTCGGCTTCTTCCAAAGGAATTTTTAAACAAATTGCTATATCGTGAGTAATACTATTAGAACCTAAATTAATTATTCCGGAGTCTAATAATCGATCTTCTTCAAAAATAGCAAAACCAGTATTTTCAGCGCCTAAATCAATCATAATACTTCCCACCGTCATTTGTTTTTTAGTCAAACAAGAATGTGAAGAAGCTAAAGGACTAAAAACTTCTTGGGAAATATTTTTTTTCAATTCACCAAAAGCTTTTTGAAGAGTTTTTAAATGAGGTAAAAAAACTTCTATTATTGCAGCTTCTATTTCTAAACGATAACCGTGCATTCCAATTGGATCTTTAATATTTGTTAAATCATCAACAATATATTCTCGAGGAATAATGTGTAAAACTTTTCTATTGTTAGCTTCATTAGCAGTTTCTTTAAATTTTTCTAATAATTGATCAATATCATATTTAGTTATTTCTCCATCGTTTCTAGCTACCCCTCCTACCACTTTAGCAATTTTAAAATTAGTATGAGATGAAGCAACATTAACAATTATATTTTTAGGAGAAAAACCCATTTTTTTTAAATCTTCGAACGCTTCAAAAAGAGTGTCAACAAAAACTCCATAATCAACAATAGATCCTTTGTTTAATCCATCTGATGGCTTTTCTAATACGGCTAAAATCTTTAGCTTAAAATCCTTCGTTTGTTGAGCTAATATTAAACGAAGGTTTTGATTTCCTAAATCTATTGCCAAAATCGGCTTCATTTTTTTAACGAGGTAAATTAATAGAGGACCATTTGGGATTTCTTAATAATTTTTTTATTACTTTAATATCTTCATTTCCTTTAATTACTCCTCTTTTTTTTAAAAAAGCTATTTTTTCTTTCATTTGAGCCCGATAAACTGCTGATTCTTTTTTACTATTACGATTTGATTCGGGATTATAGAAACGAGTTTTTTTAGCTTCTTCTAAAACACCTGCTTTTTTGAGAGTGCGATTAAATCGAATAAGAAAATTATTTACTGGTTCATTGGATTTTTTACTAACTTCAATAGGCATAATATTTTTAATTAAATTTCACTGAGCGATTGATTAGAAAAACCACTTAATAAGTGTAAGTGAATGTGATTAATCGTTTGCCCAGCTCCTCGACCAACATTAAATATTAATTTATATCCTTGAGTATCTAAATTTATTTTTAAATCAATGGCTATTTTTTTAGCTACTATCAACATTTCTGACAACAAACCTTTATCTTCATCTGTGATTACATTAATATTTTCAATATGTTTTTTGGGAACAATTAATAAATGAATTTCGGCTTTGGGATTAACATCTTTAAAAACAATGATTTTATCATTTTCATAAATAATTTCTGACGGTAATTCTTTATTTATAATTTTACAAAAAATACAATCTTCCATAAATTTAAATATTTAAATAATATTTATATTATCATTTTTTAATCTTTTTTTCAATTCTTCAACAATTTTTTCACCACTAACAACTTCCTGAGTACTTGCTTTCATATCCCGCAAAATAACCGTATCATCTAAAGCTTCTTTTTGACCAACAATAACAACATATCTTACTTCTAATTTATCCGCTTGACGTAATTGAGCTTTTAAAGATTCGTGAGCAAAAGATTCGGCCGTATAAATTTTCGCTTTTCGCAACAACTCTAAATATTTTAAAGATTTTTGTTTGGGTAATTCTCCTATAGCAATAAGAAATACTTTTGGTTTGACAAAAAGATCTATTTTTTGACTTTTTTTAATAAGCTCTACTAATCTTTCTACACCGGCGGCTCCGCCAACCGCTGGCGTTGATTTTCCTCCCAACATTTCTACTAAATAATCATAACGCCCCCCTCCACACAAAGCTATATTGTCATCGGTTTTTCTAATTTCAAAAACGGTTTTAGTATAATAATCTAATCCTCGAACTAAATTATGATTAATTACATAAGGCAATCCCATAGATTCTAAAAATTCTAAAACTTGCTTAAAATGCTTTCGACATTCCGGACAAAGATAATCTATCATTTTTGGCGCTTCTTCTTTTAAAGATTGACAAGATTCCTTTTTACAATCAAGAGTTCTTAAAGGATTAGTTTTTAATCGATTTTTACAATCAAGACATAAAAATTTTTGTTTAGAATGAAAATAATTTTTTAAATTTTTTTGCCAAATAGGACGACAATTATCACAACCTATCGTATTAATTTCAATCAATAAGTTTTTTATTTTTAATTCTGTTAATAAATTATAAAATATTTGAATTGTTAAAACATCATAAATTGGATCGCTTGATCCCAAGATTTCAAAATTACATTGCCAAAATTGACGGTATCTACCTCGTTGAGGCTGTTCGTATCGAAATACTGGCCCCCACGAAAAAAGCTTTACCGGCTTCGACCAATTACTCATTCCATTTTCTAAATAAGCTCGAATGATATTAGGAGTAAATTCTGGACGTAGAGCTAAAATATCACCGCCGGGTGTTTTTAAAGTAAACATTTGTTTTTGAACAATCTCACTTGTTGGACCTGTCCCGTGCAAAAATAATTTTGTTTCTTCTAAAATAGGAGTTTCAATTTGACCAAAACCATAAAAATTAGCCATTTCTTCAACGGCTTTAAAAATTTTTCTTCTTAATAAATTTTCTTCTGGCAAAATATCTGGCATTCCCTTTGGAGCACGAAGAATGCTTTTCATTTTTACTCTTTTTATTTTATTTTTCATATAATCTTTTGGTCTTCTTCCCATATTTTTTTATTTTAATTAAATTTGACCATAATAATTAATATTGATAATTAACTTCTGTAAAAGCCTTTACTGAGTTAATTGGCCAAATACGCAATCTGACCAAACCAATAATTTTATCTTCAGTAAAAGTTCCCCACGCTCGAGAATCATAACTAGCATAACGATTATCTCCTAATACAAAATATTCATTTTCTTTTAAAGAAATTTTTAGATCACCCGGTGTTTGATTGTCTAATAAATACGACTCATTAAGAACAAATCCTTTAGGATAATTTTTATTGTAAATGATAATGTTTCCTTCTTTTATTTCTACTTCTTCATTTGGTAAACCAATAATTCTTTTTATATAGTAATCTTTTTCTTGTTGAGGAGAATGAAAAACTATTATTTCGCCTCTTTGAGGTTCACGAAAACGATAAGTTAATTCATCAACTATTAAATAATCACCATTTTTAAACGTTGGGAACATGCTTGACCCCTCAACAAAAAATGGCTGAAAAATAAAAGTTCGAATAAGATAAACCACTATTAAGGCAATAATAGCCACTTCAATTGTATCCCAAATAACTGCTAAAATTTGTCGCATATTTGCTAAAATTATACCTAAAATCCTAAAAAAAGCAAATGGTTTAATTGTTTGCTTTTTAAATATTTAAAATTTAAATCTTTCTAAAAGAAAATATTAAAATAATCTAATTATTTATAAATACAACCTATCCGATTTTTCCACCGCCGAATTTTGTGCCAACAAAGCTGGCGTGCCGCTTAAATTAACTTATTTTGTCTGCAAAATCATCAAAATTGTCAAACCAGTATTTTTTATAATTATTCCCCACAGACCCTGAACCTCCTCGAGCTGGCATAAGTAATAATCTCGTCTCAATATCAAACCCGTTAAAAGAAATTTTTTTGCTTTCTTTTATTTCTTTCATTTCAAATATTTTTGAAAAATAATCTATTTTCTCATTTATATCAGAATAAGCTATTCCATGCGGGTCAACAAATAAGATTAAATAGTTATTCCCTTTTTGTAGCCAGAAAATGAAATCAGGATGATAATTATCCATTCTGTTTTCCTTGTGGTTATAGTAAGGTATAAATACTTCATCCAGTGTTTGATCGAGTTTTGAAAACATCCACCAATCAAATTGCGTAAATACATTATTTGGTCTGGCAAGATATTCTTCTAGTTGTTCAATAAATCTTACTTCACTATCAACATTGATAATATGGTTAAGATAATCAATTTTTTCAGTTTCTGAAACGATCACTGGAAGGTAGTAATGGTTGGCCAAATATTTGATTTTGATTTTTTGGTTTTTCATTTCAAAATTCCCTGCCTGTTCAAACAAAGTCATCTGTTTTTCAAATTCTTTTCTGGGAATTTTTCCGTACTGTTTATCTAATTCTTTCTGCCTTTCGGGATAATTCCGGACTTCCTCAATTTTTCTTTTGATTTCTTCGTATTTTTCGCCATCAGTAAATCTAACCTTTTCGAAATGCACGATTTCATTTTCCAACTTTTTAAATTTATCAAACTCCCTACTTTTAACTCCAAGGTAATTAAAAATTCGGTCCAAAATTAACTCCGGTTCAGAAAGCGACGGTTCATCTTTGCCAAGCGTGTAATATCTATTTTTATTTTCCTCAGAAAAGCTTTCTTTTGCTTTCTTCAAAACTTTCACTTCGCAATCATACTTGGCTAAAGTGATTTTATCGCCTAGAAATCCGTAAAACTGAGATGTTATATTAAAATCTTCACGGCTGATAGGATATTTTTGTGGGTCTTGTTCTTCAGCAAAAATTCTTTCAGAGTTTTTATAAACCGGTATCAAAAGAAGATGTTTTTGTGCTTCGGGATTCAAAATAAATGCGTCGCCCAAATTTTTTCCTTGCCCTACATCTTTCAATGTCTTGATTATTTCTTTCAAATTTTCCGCGTTGGTCCCAAAAACAAACAAGCTCTCAATCGGCAAAATCAGATTTTTAACTTTTTCAAATAACTGCTCATTAATTTCTCCCGCATTAAACAAATTTTGAAGCCGCTTCCTTTGATTTTTCTGCGGTTCTATTCTTACGCCTCTGCCTACTGATTGCAGAACGAATTTTTTGGCATCGTTTCCAACTCCAATATTTACGAATAAAAGAAGATTTGGCCTGTTAGAGTCCCAGCCCTCGTAAAAAGAGCGTGAGCCCATTAAAATATTTATATCGGAATCGTCGCGATTGATTTTTTTGAAATAACTTTCGTTTTCAAAGCTTTCGTTTATTTCATATCCTTCAAGTTTGTCCTTTAGCCAGCTGGAAACATCACCAATTTTGATTAGCGCAAACGGTTTTTCAGCAGTCATTAACCTAAAAATTAATTCATTTCTGTTACCGGGAATTTTCAAAACCTCAATGTTGCCTGGAGTTTTAGCGTTCAAAACATATTTCAAAATATCTTTGTAATCTAATTTTGAAATCAAGTCTGCGTTGATAGTGCATTCTAACTCCTCAAATTCAAATTTTGTATCATTACGAAACTCTTGGATAAGTTCTTCTTTTGCTTTTTGAAGCAAGTCCGCTCTAATTTCGTTCTTCGCAACTTTTTCTAACTCTCTAAAAAACAGCTCCAAATCAGCATCTTCCACATTTACAGAGTTAACCAGTGTTAAAAGAAGTGGGCGGTGATATAAAGCGCTATTTACCTCCCTGATTTTTTCAAAATACTTGTTGATGTAGGTCAAAAGTAAAAGTGTTTTCAAAACAATTTTTTGTTTTTTAATCAAGGAAAAATCGTCTTTCCCGTGAAAAGCGCTAATTTCGGCTGATGACACATAAATATGCTTGCCGTACCCTTCTTCAATAAACTTTGAAAGATTGAAGTTAAAGGCGCAGGTCGCAAAGTCCCTCGGATCTGTAAAGGTTGCGGAAAAATTAAACAAAAATCCGTTCCTTGAAAGTATGGAGTATAAAATTTGCCGCTTGCTGTCTTCCTTGTCACCTTTGTGAGCTTCATCCAAAAGAATATACCATTCGCCGTTATTCTCATAATTTCTAAAATTCACAATTTTTTCTTTCTGTTCGTCAGAAATCAAATCGGAACGATAATAAAAAACGTTAATCTCATTTTTGGCAAATGGCAGGGCATTTTCGCGTTTTACATTATCATAATCCCTCAAATTTTTGAGATTTATTTTTGTATCAAAATTAAAGCTGTTAAATTCCTCGACATGATTTTTGAATTGGTCCAAAAGGTCATCACGATGCGTCAAAAATAGAATATTGTTTTTTGGAATTTCACCTTTTGAAATAAGCAGTCCTAAAAACTCAATCAATTTAACGATAATTAGTGTTTTACCAGAACCCGTTGCCATCCAAAAACTCATTCGATTGATAAAATGCAAAAAAGGAATTTTGGAATCTATGGCTGGATAATCTTTGTCATATTCTAAAAGATATTTTGCCGTTTTGCCGTCTTGTTTCTTTTTCAAATCGTAATCAAAGTTTTCTTCAAATCCATTTAATTTATAGTGATTAAACAAACTTTGCTTATCTGCATTTTTATCTTTGAAAAAAAGCCATAAGCCACGCAAAGCATTTTTAAGTGCATCCTGCTGAAAGTCAAAAAGTGTTTTGTCTTTTGAAAACCGCGCAAAATCAAACCCTTGCCACTTTATCGGCAAGTTTTCAAAAGAAATGTCTTCTACGATGTTTTGTAAATAGAGTTTCATATAGATAACAAATTAGTAATTATTTTTATCAGTTTATCTTTTTCACTCGGGTCACTAACGGCAATTAAAAGCGTAAGTGCGGTTAAGGTATTATCATTGATTTTCTTTTCTCCAGTTTTATGGTAAAGAAAATTATTTTTATCCAGATAATAAACAAATAAAAAAGAAGCAATCCGTTTATTGCCGTCCACAAAAGGATGGTCTTTGATAATAAAATATAAAAGATGAGCGGCCTTTTCTTCTAATGAAGGATATAATTCTTTTCTGTTGAAAGTTTGGTAAATACTACCTAAAATGCCTTTAAACTTATCACTGTTCTCTTGTCCAAATAAATCACTTGCTTCCTTTTTAGCAACGAGATCTTTCTTTATTTTGCTAATCACATTTATTGCTTCTTCATATTTTAAAACAAACCTGCCTTTTGTTTTTTTGATAAGAGATAATTTTTCTTTATCGTACTGTTCAAGAAGAGTAAGGGTTTTAGAGTAACTGGCAAGCAAGTTTAAAATTTCTTGCTCTTGTCCCACCAAAAGTTCTCTTTTAGCTTTTTCCTGCAAAAAAGAAATGGTGCCTTGCAATTCTTGTAACTGATTTTTAGCTTGTAAAAGTCGTTTCTCATTGATGGTATAACCCTTAACAAGATGTTCTTTAAGGGTTTTAGTTGCCCAGATGCGGAATTGTGTAGCTCGTTTTGAATTAACCCGATAACCAATAGAAATTATGGCATCTAAATTATAGAATTTAATTTTTTTAGTTTGGGTTTTCCCTTTTAAAGCGCCATGTTTTGTGGTATGTTCCAAAATGGAACATACCACTTTTTCGTCTAGTTCCCCACTATCAAAGATATTTTTTAAATGTTTAGTAATCGCCGGTCTTTGAGTACCAAAAAGTAAAGCAATTTGCTCTTGTGTAAGCCAAACAGTTTCTTCTACCAGACGTACATCTAACTTTGGACCATCTTTGGATTGATAGATAACTATCTCGCCTTTTTTAAATTCTTCTTGTTTCATATCACTCCCACCAAATTAAGGGTTTTATTAATTTATAATCTAAAACTTTTGTATCAATTTTTGTTTCATCTTCAAATTCCACCTCATAATTCCCCTCTTGTAGAGGGGTCAGGGGTGTTATTTTCTTAATCCATTTGCCAGTTAAGTTAGACAAGGTCTCGGCAATGTCTATGTTTGGGTAAAGTTTTTCTAAATCTACTTTGACTTTGTTATTTTCATAATCTATCTCCATGCATTCGAGCATTTTCTCGTCTTTCATAAAGACATATTCCTGATAGGGATTTTCTGAGGGAGAATTAAATAAATCGCTATCATCGTATTTGCAATTTGCTAAAGCTTCTTCGTATTGCTCAAGCTCGTAATATTTGAAAAAGCCGCCACCTTGATATTCTTTTACTTCTTTTGAGATACCTGATTTGTCATAAGCCAAAACTTTTTTCATTCTTGGCAAAACCACACTATAAAAATGTTCTCCCATCTCTACCCCGAGCCATTTTCTGCCAAGTTTATGCGCTACTGCAATTGTTGTTCCGGAACCAAGGAAGAAGTCAAGTATTAAATCGTTGGGGTTAGATGTTGTTTGAATAAATAATGACAATAATTTTTCTGGTTTTTGTGTGGGGAAGCTCCAAAATTCATCGGAACTCCCTTGAATAACATGGATATCGGTAATAATGTTGGAATATTGTATGCCTTTTGCGTTTTTTAGATATATTTTTAATTTGGGGAATCCCTTGTTGTCTAAAATTATTTTACCTTCTTTTATAAGCTTATCAATATTTTCTTGTGTATATGACCAATGATGCCCTTTTGGTGGTACTATTTCTTTACCAAAGAAAATTCTTGATGGACCATCCCCTGGAGCATAAAAATTGTGTAAACAATATGTCCCATTTTCATCTTCATATTTATAGAATTTTTTAATATAATCTTCATTATATCTCATATACTGAGGAATATATGTCCATTTATCTCCTACCTTTGAATAAACTAAAATAAAATCAGAAATATCTGGGAAGTGTAGAGATTGTACTTTGGGTCCTGTATGTCTTTTCCATGTAACTTTTACTCTAAAACAATCTTTCCCATATATATTGTCTAACAAAATTTTCCCATAAAAATCCGCATTTGAATCCAAATGTAAATAACAAGTTCCCATCTTATCCAATAATTGTCTTGATATTCTTAATCTATCTTCCGTCAAACTTAACCAACTCGAATCTTGGAATCTGTCTAAATAAGGGAAATCTTCCCCAGTATTAAACGGCGGGTCAATATAAATCGCCTGCACTTTTTCTTTGAATTTCGGTAGGATTGTATTCAATGCTTGATAGTTTTCACTCTTTATCAGCCAACCGTCTAAAGCTTTGTCCAAATCTTCAAACTGGCTTAAAATCTCAAGCTCTAAATCTTTAAAATACTTGGTATCAATGGGCAAATGTTGATATTTTTCCGACAAATGCCTGCTTAATAAATCAATTGTAAAAATATCATCCAACTTAAAGTTTTCATCTACTATTCCAAGCTCCTGCCATTCTTTAATCTGTTCTGAAAAGTTTTTATGCTTTTTGATTTTCTCAACGAGTTTTAGAGATTCTTCGCTTCGCTCAGAATGACAGGCGGAGAGGATTCTATCAAGTGTAATTACATAGTTTGAATTTTTGACAAACTTCGGCTTATTCCAGATTTTTACCAGTTCATCTTCAAACTGCGAGATAAAATCAATAATTTTGAAAGCGATGTTTTTGAGAATTTGCAGTTGATTAACCCTATCTGCGCCCCATTCTTTGGCACCTTCCCAGAAATACTGATAACTCCAGAGTTTAAATTGCTCCTGCAAAAACGCTTTAGCGTTTTTATTGATAAAAAAATCGACCTCACTTTGTTTTTCAAAAACTCTAAAAGCGCGTTCTAATTGTTCTTCGGTAATAGCAATGCCTTGTTTCTTTATAGCTTTTAATATATCGTCTTGTTTTGTTTTTGCGCCTCTTTCGGAGTATTGCACGTCAAAAACTATTGTATTGTCTTCGTGGATTTTATTTAACTCAAAAATCAAAGATCGTTTTTCGTTTGCTCTTTTGCTTTCTATTTTTGAAGCGTCAAAAGAGAATTTAAATCCGTCTGATTCAAACTCCAAACTCCTGAAAATCCGGTCTGTTTTAACATAGTAGAGCATCTGTGTTTTCCAGAAAAGAATGACATCTTTTTCATCGGTATAAACTTTTTCGTAGATATTGTTGTGAAATGGTGTGGAGTTGAAATAGATTGAGCCGCTTTCGGTAAAATAGCGGCTGAAAAAGGAATAAAGCTTATCAAAAAGTTCATCTCTAAAAGAAGGATATTTTTCAAGTGCTTTTTCGATATCTTCTTTAAGGAGTTGTTCTATCTTGCGATAGTAATTTGATTTTATCTTCATCAAATTAACAAAGCCACCTTTGCCTTCAACTTTAGCACCGATAAATACATCTTGTAGTGTTTTATAAAATTTTTGTTCTTTGGTCATAATTTTACCTTGTTAAATCTTCCAAGCCAACGTCTAACGCTTTGGCGATTTTTTGGACCATATTAATAGTTGGTCTTTGTCTTCAGCCCGATTCAATCTTAATAATGGTTTATAGACAACATGGCTGATTTTGAGAGCCGATCTTGAAAAATGCCTAATTTATTGCAATATTTCTTTATATTTTCCGCTATTGTAAATTTATTGTATAACTTCATTGTAATATATAACTATAATTAAAGTAATAGCGATTAATATTCCTTAATCTATTATTATGTTATCAAAAAATAATGGTTTAGTAAATACAATTCAAACAGGGATTTCTTTGTCGTTGCCCGCCCGAGCGAATATCAAAAGTCAGCATCCAGCCCCGAAAGAGTCGCCAAAGGCGACTCTACAGGGTAAAATTTTCACAGAAAAAAGTTCGCCCCCAAAAAATTTATTTCATAAATTTAACGGGGTAAAGATTTTTTCAGGACAGACAGTAAACTTTATAATTGGCTGCGGGGCTTGGATTCGAACCAAGATACCATGCTCCAGAGGCATGTGTCCTACCATTAGACGACCCCGCAAAATAAAATTAAATTTTAAAAGCAGTAGCTCTTAAAATTATTTAATAAATTTATTTTTTATAAATAAAATATTAAAAATTTTTTAAATTAATTTAATTTATAATCTTAAATATTTTCTAATAGCTACTGCGCTCGAAATGGTAGTTAATATTAAACCCACTAATAACTGAATACCAAAAAGATAAAAGAAATGACTCCAAAAATAAGAAACAATATTAAATTCTGGAATAAAATTATTAAATGACGGCGCTATGGAATACATTAATGGAATTAAAATAATCATCGCCAAAATTGAAGCCGCTAAAGCAATAATAAATCCTTGAATAACATATGGCCCTCGAATAAGAGAACTTGTTGCTCCTACCAATCTCATAATACCAATTGATTCTCGATTAGAATAAATAGCTATACGAATAGTATTAAACGTTATCAAAAATACTACCAAAGCTAAAACCAAAGCTAAAACCAAACCACCTTTTTTAACAGTATCAGTAATTTTTATTAATCGGTCAATAATCACTTGATTTTGACTATAATTTATTTTATCAACAAACTCAGGCGAAACTTCTTTTTCTAAATAATTAGCAATTCCTTCATAATTTTGAGGATTTTTTGCTTTAATATTTAAAGCGGCTGATAAAGGATTATAACCCAATTCTTCCAATGATTGTAAAATAACCGGATCATCTTTATGTCTTTCTTTAAAAGTAGCAAGAGCATCATCCTGAGAAATATATTCTACATTTGCCACTTCATTTAATTGTTCTAAATTCTTTTTAATAGCTAAAATTTGATTTTCACTAACATTAGTTTTGAAATAAATACTTATATCTATTTTACTTTCTATACTTTGTATTACAGATGTTGTTGCATTTCCAAAAATAATTAACCCCGAACAAACCAAAAGAGTTAATGTCATTACTACCACCGTTGCACTAGAAAGTAAACCATTTCTTATAAAACTTTGGAAACCAGATTTAATAATGCGAGCTAAAAAAATAAACATAAAAATTTAAATAATAAATTGCCCTTCTTCTTCATCACGAATAATACGACCATTATCCAAAGAAATAACTCTGCTCTTCACCATATCAACTACATTTTTATTGTGAGTAGCTAAAATAACAGTAGTTTTTAATTCATTAATTTTTAAGAGTAATTTTATAATTTCAATTGTATTTATTGGATCTAAATTTCCTGTTGGTTCGTCAGCAATAATTAAATCAGGTTTATTAATTAAAGCTCTCGCAATTGCTACTCGTTGTTTTTCTCCTCCAGACAATTCATGAGGAAAATTAAATATTTTATCTTGAAGACCAACCAATTGAAGCATTTGCGGAACAGTTTTTTTAATTTCTTTCGGAGCAAAACCAGCCGCCTCTAGAGCAAAAGCCACATTTTCGAAAGCAGTTTTATCAGGTAAAAGTTTAAAGTCTTGAAAAATCATTCCTATTTGTCTTCTTAATTTTGGATATTCATTATATTTTAAACGACTAATATCTTGCTTTTCAAAAAAAATTCTTCCTTTTGTTGGTCTTTCTTCTCCAATTAAAAGTTTTAAAAGCGTTGATTTACCTGCCCCAGATTTTCCCACAACCGTAACAAATTCTTCTCGCATAATTTTTAAGTTAATATTATCCAAGGCTACTGCATGACTATTATAAACTTTGGAAACATTTTGAAAATTAATAAGTTCTTCGTTCATGTGTTTATTTTAATTATTTCAATAATTAATCATTGTATCTATAAAAACGATTTATATTAATTATATCACTGAAAAGTTATTTTTGCAACAATTCGGCCTTAATAAACATATCTATATTTCCATCAAAAACTTCTTCTATTTGATTTGTTTCTATATTTGTTCTTAAATCTTTTACTAATTTATACGGATGAAGAACGTAGTTACGAACTTGATTTCCCCACGAAGGTTCTATTTTTTTTCTTAGATTTCTTTTTTCCGCATCTTTTTGTTGAGAGAAATAATTAAATATTTTTAATTTGAGAAAATAAAGAGCTTTTTGTTTATTTTGCAATTGAGAACGTTCGGATTGACACGATGCCGAAATTCCTGTTGGTAAGTGTACAATTCTTACTGATGTTTCTCGTTTATTAACATTTTGACCGCCGGGACCCGAAGATCGAGCAAATTCTATTTTTAAATCTTCATCTTTTAATTCTATATTTTCTAAATTAATATCTTCTATTTGAGGTAAAACTTCTACTAAAACAAATGAAGTATGGCGATTTTTTTTAGCATCAAAGGGTGAAATTCTTACTAAACGATGAACACCCGTTTCGTTTTTTAAAAAACCGTAAGTATAAGGAGCATCAATTTCTAAAGTAATATTTTTCAAACCAATTTCACCTCCTGATTCTTTTGATCCACCACCTTCTTCGGAAAAATGTTGATGTACAATTTTATAAGGCCATCGTTTTTTTTCAAAATATTTGCAATACATTCTAAAAAGCATTCGACAAAAATCTTCAGCATCTCTTCCTCCTTGGCCAGCTGTTAAAATCATAACAGCTTCATTTTTATCATAAAAACCAGAAAGAAAAAATTCTAATTCTTTCTCGTTAATTTTTTCTTCTAATTCCAAAAGTTGATTCAAAAGTTCTTGAGATATTTTTTCATCATTTGATAAAGAATAATATATTTGCTCTATTTCTTGTAATTCTTTTTCCACTTCGTTCCAAAAATTAATTTCTTCTTTTAGTCTACTAATTTCTTTTAATTGTTCTTTGGCTTTTTCTGGTATATTCCAAAAATCTCGATAACTGCTTTTTTCTTCTAATGTTTTTAATTGAATCTGTTTATTTTCTAAATTAATTTTTGTTTTTGTATTATTTATATGATTTTTTAATTCTTTAATTTTTTCTTCAATATCAGTCATAATTTTTATTATAAATAATTTATATTTTTTATCTGAGCCGCCTCTCGGAATTGAACCGAGGACCTACTGTTTACGAAACAGTTGCTCTACCTCTGAGCTAAGGCGGCATTATCGTTTATAAAAATTTTTTATTAATTTTAATGAGACAATCTATTAATTTTGAGCGAGTGAGGGGAGTCGAACCCCCTTCTCAACCTTGGGAAGGTTGCATAATACCGTTATACCACACTCGCTTAACATAAAAATTATATCTAAAAAATTATTTTATTAAAATAAATTACCAAAAAAATATTTTATTTTTCCCCACCATTGAGAAATTTTAGAAATAGTAACATCCGAAGTTGATGTCATTTCTTCTTTAATGATTTTTTGCATAACTTCTTGAGGAATAATCAAAACGTTTTCATCCGGTTTTTTTAAAGCATATAATTCTCGAGCTAATCTTTCTAATTCCTCTGCGTTTTCTGATTTAGCAATTTCGTCTTCTAATTTTTCATTTTCTTTTTGTAATTCCACAATCCTTTTAGCAATTGCTTCGTAATCTGCTTTTATCTTTTTTTCTAAACTATACTGTTTATAAAAATAGCCTACTGCTATTAAAGCAACGATAATTAAAATAATTAACAATATCTTTGAGCGCCAAACCATATTTATTATATTTTAGTATTTTAAAGAGAAAAAAACAATAGAAAATATAAAAATTTAAAATAAGTATTTATTAGTCTGATTTTAAAAATTAACCATCATTGCTGTTTTTTTAGCGTCATCCTGAAGGCCTGCCTACCGGCAGGCAGGCGAAGGATCCCATGGTTTTTAGCACAATGATACTTGATTCAGTTTAACTCAATAACTTCTGGCTGAATTTGTGAAGCGAGCGGGCATGGTTTCATTCTTTTTGATTCAAAAAGAATGAAGAGCGAGCGAACAATTCAGTGAGTGAGCACGCTGGGCGAACGAACGTAGCCAGAAGTTATTGAGTTAAACAAACGGAATTTTCATTGCATGAAATTATTCACCTGCCTACCGGCAGACGGAACTACGCTCAGAATAACCACAAAATTTGTTATGTCTAATTTATTTTTTATATTTCTATTTCAATTTTTATTCCGTTTTCATTAAATCAATATAAGTTTTTGTTGAAATATTAACCTTTCCCCGCTCTTTTAATCGTTTTTTTCCTTCTTTTTGTTTTTTCCATAATTTCATCTTTCGAGTTCTATCACCACCATATAAATAACCAGTCACATCTTTTTTTAAAGCCGGCAGGGTTTCTCGAGCAATAATTTTTCCTTCTATCATCGCTTGAATAGCTACCGTAAAATTTTGGCGCGGTAATAAATCTTTTAATTTTTTAACCATTTTTCGTCCTTCTTCTTCAGCAAAACGACGATGAACAATTCTCGCCAAACTTTCTTCTTTTTCACCAGCAATAAGAATTTCTAATTTTACTAAATCGCCTTCTCTATATTCAATAAAATTATAGTTCATTGAAGCATAACCTTCGGTAATACTTTTTAATTTATCATAAAAATTAACAATAATTTCACTTAATGGCGCATCAAAAATTACAATCATCAAATCTCCTAAATATTCTGTGGTTTTATAATCTAAACGATGCCTGTCTTTTAATTGCATAATTTGACCAAAAAAATGGATGGGCGTTAAAATTTCTAATCTTACCCATGGTTCTAAAATTTTTACAATTTGGTCATATTCAGGCAAATCCGAAGCTCTAAAAACCTCTTTAGTTGTCTCATTCTTTAATATTGTTTTATAGTTTACTGATGGAGTGGTAAAAATTACTTCTAATTTATATTCCCTTTCTAATCGCTCTTTAATTATTTCTAAATGAAGCAAACCCAAAAAACCCAAACAAAATCCTTGTCCTAAAGCGGAAAAAAATTCTGTTTTATAAATTAAACTAGGATCATTAAGTTTTAATTTAAAAATAGCATTTTTTAATAAATCGTAATTTTCACTATTAACAGGATAAACACTTGCAAAAACCATTGGTTCTGGTTCTTTATAGCCGGGTAATGGCTCAACAATTTCCAATTCAATTTTAACATTATTTTCATTTGTGAATTGATTTCTCTCGTTTTGATTTTTAATTTTAGTAATAGTATCTCCCACTCTTACTTTGGTAGGTTCTTTAATTCCTGAAACAATATAACCCATCTCCCCACTGCTTAATTTTTCTTTTTTTTCCAACCATGGCTTAAAAATTCCTAATTCATTAATTTTAAAAGAAGTTTTTGAAGCCATAAAAAAACCGTTTTCACCCACTTTAATCTCACCATCAACCACTCTCACATAAGAAATAACGCCTTTGTGATCATCATACAAAGAATCAAAAATTAAAGCTCTAAATATTTTATTATCGTTTTCTAATGGCGGTGGAATTTTCTCTATAATAGTTTCTAAAAGTTTTTCTATTCCTTCTCCTGTTTTAGCTGAAACTTTTAAAATTTCTTCTCTTTTGACCTTACATAAAGCCATAATTTGATTTTCTGTTTCTTCGATTTTGGCAATCGGTAAATCTATTTTATTGATAACAGGAATAATAACTAATCCCTGTTTTTTTGCTAATTGATAATTTCCCATTGTTTGAGCTTGAATTCCTTGAGTAGCATCAACAAGAAGCAATGCCCCTTCAACAGCCGCTAAGCTTCGAGAAACTTCATAATTAAAATCAACGTGCCCCGGAGTATCAATTAAATTTAAAATATATTCTTTTAAATTTTGATCAGTTTTTTCATCATTAGAAGAAAGTTTTTTCCGCCAGATCATTTGACAAGGTTGCATTTTAATCGTAATACCTCTTTCTCTTTCTAAATCCATTTGATCAAGAATTTGATTTTTCATTTTTCTCTTATCAATTGTATTGGTAAACTCCAATAATCGATCAGCCAAAGTTGATTTTCCATGATCAATATGAGCGATAATAGCAAAATTACGAATATTTTTCATTAGAATTTTTTAAAAATTTATTAACCAAAGGAATGTCTTTAATTATTTCTTTAAATTCATCTTTTATAAAAAAATAAGACAAAAAACAATAAATAGCAAGAAAAATAATTCCTCCTAATATTAATTGAATTAACATTGTTATAAAAGAAAAATTACTTATAAATTTTTCAAAACAATAAAGATAAAAATAACTTACTAAACCACTTAATAAAGAAAAGACTATTATTATTAAAATAAATTGAATTAATTGTCTCCATTTTTTTACAGAATTTTCTTCAATTATTTTTCTTTTTTTCATCATTACTAAAAGAATAAATAAATTAAAAAAACCACTTAATACAAAAGCTGTTGTTAATCCTTTTAATCCAAAGCGAGGCGCTAAAATTAAGCTTAAAATAATATTAATAAGATTAGCGCTTAATCCGGCAAAAAATGGACGGTAAGCATCTCCTTGAGCAAAAAAAACGCGGATTAATAAAGGCAAAAGCGAGGAAGCTATCATTCCCAAAGAAAATATTTTTAATATTTCACTTACGGCATTTTTAGCTGATAAGTCAAAATTTCCGTAATTTAAAGTGATTCCGACTAAAGAATTACTAAAAACAAAATAAAAAATGGAAATGGGTATCAAAAAAAATAAAATATTTTTAATTGTTTTAATAAAAATTTTATTAAACTCATATTTATTATCAATTAAAAAAGAAAGAATGGGAAAAGCAGAAATAGCAAAAGAAACAGCAAAAACATTTTGAGGTAAATATTGTAAATCATTAGCAAAATTAAAAATAGCCAACGATCCTTTTTCTAAATGAGAAGCAATAATTGTAATAACAAAAAAATTAATTTGAGTAGAAATCAAGCTTAATGTTCGTGGTCCCGCAATACTAAATAACTTTTTAAGATTTTCCGATTTAAAATTTGGTAAAAAATGAAAATGAAATCCTGTGCTTTTTAAAGCCGGAAGGATAATTAAAAAATGAAGGATTGATCCCAAAACAACGCCGTAAGCCAAACCAATAGGTCCTAAGAAATTGGTTAAAAATAGAATTCCGATAATTATTCCTATATTATAAAATAGAGGCGAAAGAGAGGTGATAAAAAAACGACGAAATGTTTGCAAAACACCACTTAAAATACTAGAAATACCCAAAAAAATCGGTTGAATCATCATAATTCTTAAAAAATTAACTACTTGATTTTGCTCTTCAATATTAAATCCCGGAACAATTAACGAAACTAATAATGGCGCTAAAAGAATAACAATAAAAGCCGCAATAGTCATTATTAAAGTCAAAGTACTCAATATATTATTAGCCAATTTCCAAGCTTCTTCTTTTGATTGTTTTAATTTTTGAGAAAAAAAAGGAATAAAACCAGCTGAAAGAGCGCCGCTAATAAAAATAACATAAATTAAATCAGGAATTTTAAAAGAAGCCCAATAAATATCTAAAATTCGCGATGCTCCAAACTTATAAGCCAGTAAACCATTTCTCAATAAACCCAGCAAACCATTTAAAATATAAAAAAGGGCAATAACAATTGCTCCACTAGAAATACTTTTTGATTCCAAGCTAATAATTTTTTTCCAAAAATTTTTCATAACATTAATTCTTTTAAATTCTGAAATAACATTGCTATTAATATTGGCCCAGTTCCATTTGGTGTTTTAACAATTAAACTAGTTTCATTTTTTACTGTTTCAAAATTAACATCACCAGATATTTTGCCATCAATTACTTCAAAACCAAAATCAATTACAATTGCCCCTTTTTTAATCCACCGTTCATCAATTAGATGAGATTTGCCTACTCCACTAATTACAATATCACATTTTTTTATAATTTCTTCGGGATTTAAAGTGTGAATATCAACAATAAAAGTTGTTATTTTTTGCTGAACCAACCATAACAAAATTGGCAATCCCACCAATCTTCCACATCCTACTATTCCAAAAGTTTTATTTTGAAAAGAAATATTGTATTTTTCTAAAATATATTTTATTGAAGAAACAGCGGGAGGTAAAATTTTGCTTCTTTGAAAGATAAACTGAGCAAAATGTCGTTCATTTAAAACATCAACGTCTTTTTTAATAGGAATAACATTTAACAATGATTGGGTATTAAATTTTTGCGGTAGTGGTAGTTGAATGATTATTCCTTTTAAATCTTTATTTTTACAAATCTCGTTAATTTTTTTTCTTAGATTATTGTTGGAAATATTTTCATCAAAATGAAAATGAAAAAAATCAATATTTAAATTATTAGCTACTTTTTGTTTTTGTCTAATAAAAATTTCTCCCTTTTCTTTGTCGCCAACAGAAATAGCAGCAATTGCTGCTTTATTTTCTTTAAAAAAATATTTTAAATTATCCAAAATTTCTTCGGATAATTTTTTACCATCTACAATAATTAGATCCACGTTATTTTTTATTAAAAATTACTTGTAAACAATGTGAGCTATTGTTCCGCCGGTAAGATAAATTTTTTGCAAATCAATATTTGCATCACAAAGCTTTCTAGACCATTTTATATTAGGAATTTCTATTTCCCAACAATTTTTACCATCATTAATAAATCTATCAATACTAACTAACCGAATTCTTCCTTCTTCATCTTTTATAAAACTTATTTTCAATCCACCCGCCTCGGCCGAAGACAATAAAGCATCATATAAAGATAATCCTTCAGTAGGAACATAACCTCGAAAAGTTTTTGTTTGTCCATCACCATAATAAATAGCGATTGTTGATTTCTGTGAATTAACACGTGAAAGATTGGCTTGCTGAGTTATCTTATTATCTAAAACAAAAAGATAACTATTAAAAATAATAGTTACTACAAAAATAATCATCATAAAACTAATAACTATCCAATATAAAGTATTTGAAACTATTACATCTTTCATATATTTTTATTTTTTTAAATTACATTAAAAAAGAGAAAGGTATGATTCAATTATATTAGAACCAAAAAATATTACCGTAAAAAATCCCAAAGAAAGAAAAGGACCAAAAGGAATCATTGCTTTTAGATTTTTTTTCTTTAAAACCATTAATATTATAGCAAAAATTGAACCAATAATAAAAGCTAAAATTAATGCCAATATTCCATTAGTTAAACCAAGCATTAATCCTATTAATATTCCTAATTTTACATCGCCAAATCCCATTCCCTTTTCTTTAGTTAAAGCATAAATTAAAAATAAAAATCCGCTTATTACTAATGCTCCTAATAAATAAGAAACTAAAATATTAATCTGACAATTAAAATAATTTAGGTAACTACCTAAAAAATTTAAACCACAAGAGGGAAAATTAACATTTTTCAAACTTGTTAAATAAAAAAACCCATCGGTTAATAACGCTACAACTATTCCCCAAAATATAAATTTATCAGGAATAATATAATGCCGTATATCTATAATAGAAACAATAATTAAAATTGCAGCATAAAAAAGAAAAATTAATAAAGCTATAATTAACCAAAACGAAATTGAATTAGTAATAATTAATAATCGAATTGATTCTAATGTTAAAAATTTATAGACAATGCCCGAAAAAATTAGAGCGGTTAAAAATTCTACAATTGGATATTGCCAAGAAATTTTTTTACCGCAATAACGACATTTTCCCTTAAGAAAAATAAAACTAAAAATAGGAATTAAATCATACCACTTTAATTGATGAAAACAAAAAGAACAGCGGGAACGACCGCTGACTAATTTTGAAAAACTTATGTTTTGGTCGGGTTGAAAACGAATAGTAATAACATTAATGAAACTACCTATTCCTAACCCGACCAAAAAAGCAATAATAGTTAGATATTCTAACATAATAAATAAAATATTTTTACATTTTTATACAATAGATTGGATCATCACAATCAACTCCATATGTCTCATCTCCATTATCTACATCTTTATCAAGAAGAGCTTTATTAGAATCCAAATCTTCAAGTTCTACACCAATTACATAATGTTGACCATCTGAACTATAATAATAAGTTTTTGTTGGAGCATTAGGATCATTGGGAATTTGATTAATACCAGCAGTTGTTAATGCTTTTTCTAATTCATTCCAACCTGTTGCTGAATCTTGTATTATTGGATATGTTCCATTTCTCATATAATATATTTCTAAACCATTTTGAACTTCTTTTATATCGGCTATTCTTCTGGTATCTCGCCCTCGGGTTCGAAAACCTGATAAACCAACTAAAATTAATGAAGCCAAAAGACCAATTACGGCTACTACCACAAGCATTTCAATAAGAGTAAAACCTTTGTTTTTGTTATGCATAATTTATTTAACTTTATTTTTTTATTAAACGACCTTTTAATAATTATAATTAATTAAAAAACTTGTGCCAAATTATAGATAGGCATCAACACAGCGGCAACAAAAATACCAATAAAAACACCTAAAATAACAATCAAAACTGGTTGAATAATTTCAGCCAAATTGTTCGCTGTTTGATCTACTTCATTGCCATAAAAATCTGCTACTCTTAATAATAATTCATCTACTTGGCCAGATACTTCACCAACCGAAATCATTTGAGTGACCATTGGAGGAAAATAATTAGGAAATTGATTTAAATATTTAGAAATACTACTACCACTTCTTACTGCTTCAGCGGTTTTTTTTAATATTTCTTCATAAAAAACGTTAGAAGTAATTTTTCCTGAAATTTCTAATGAACTAGCTATTGGCAATCCTCCTTTCATTAAAGCACTGCACGAAGAAGCAAATCGACTAATACAAACGTTTTTATTAATCGGCCCGACAATTGGTAACGAAAGAATGGTTCGTTGCCAAAAAATTTTTCCTTCTGGTGTTTTCAAATATCGAACAAAGAAAAAAATTGCTACTCCTAAAAAAATTATTACCGCTACCCCCCAATCAAGCAAAAAATTACCTACTGCCATTAGTGTTTTTGTTATCCACGGCAAAGAAGCACTGGCTTCAGCAAAAACATCCTGTAATTGAGGAATAACCACCACTAGCACCACAATTAAAACAACCAAAAAAACCCCAATAACAAAAATTGGATAGGTCATTGCATTTTTTAATTTTGATCTTAAATTATTATCTTTTTCTAAATAATCAGCTAAATAATTCAAAGTTTCTTCTAAACGGCCAGATAGTTCTGCTGAACGAACCATATTAATATAAAAATCGGAAAAAATTTTAGGATGTTTAGCCAAGGCTTGAGAAAAATACAAACCTCCTTCAACATCGGTAAAAACATCAAATATTGCATCTTTTAATAAAGGATCATTAATTTGATTATATAAACTTTTTAAAGAATCAACTAATTGAACTTTAGCCGAAAGTAATGTGCTTAATTGACGAGTAAAAATCATCAATTCTTTTGTTTTTACTTTTTTAAAAGACCCCAGAATTTGATCTAAAAATCCTTCTTTTTCTAAAGATTCTAAAGAAAGAACATAAATTTTATTATCTTGTAAAATTTTAACAGCTAAATCACGATTACCCGCTTCCACAACGCCAGTTTGAATTTCTCCTAATTCATTTCTTCCTGTGTAACGAAATTTTGCCATAAAATTTTAATTGATTATTATCGAGCTAAGAGATTAGCTAATTCCGCTGGGTTTAATGAATAAGATTGGGCTACTTCTAAAGAAACTTCACTTTGTTTAACTAAATTAGATAATGATCGATTT
>Ga0255346_1001780_pt1 | contig 28868 bp, 18 predicted proteins | sample wastewater_treat_FD_194410 | JGI IMG/M metagenome (GOLD analysis project Ga0255346, IMG submission 194410) | Wastewater microbial communities from Lulu Island WWTP, Vancouver, Canada - plant22 | ecosystem: Engineered > WWTP > Wastewater > Unclassified | place: Canada: Vancouver, British Columbia...
TAACCAAATGCTCTATGGCATAGACCATGCCCACACCAATAGCGACCGTAACCAACCCGATAACTTGAAAAAATGCCGTGTGGTACTCGTTTTTGATGCCTTTACTGAAAAACATTCCTATAAGGCTGCCTACAATAACCGTAGCAGTATTGACTAATGTCCCAATCATTTATTTTACCAACTTAATGATATTAAGAACCACTTCTTTCGCTTTCTGCATAGACTGTATGGGGACAAATTCGTAGCGTCCATGGAAATTATGACCACCGGCAAACAAATTCGGACACGGTAAACCTTTAAAAGACAACTGTGCTCCGTCTGTTCCTCCTCGAATCGGTTTTACCTTTGGAGTAATTTCTGCCATTTCCATAGCTTTGTAAGCCAAATCAACGACATGCATAACCGGTTCTATTTTTTCCTTCATATTGTAATATTGGTCTTTCAATTCAATAGAAGCAGTTCCCTCGCCAAATTCCGCATTAATTTTATTTACCAAATGTTGCATCTCGGCTTTACGACTCTCAAACCGTGCACGATCGTGGTCGCGTATAATGTAAGTCAAAGTAGATAATTCTACTTCGCCATTCATAGCAATCAAATGATAAAAACCTTCATATCCTTCTGTATGTTCTGGCGTTTCATGGCGTGGCAGCATAGTTACAAACTGTTGTGCAATACGCATGGAATTCAGCATTTTATGTTTGGCATATCCCGGGTGTACATTGCATCCTTTAAACGATATTTTAGCAGATGCCGCATTAAAATTCTCATATTCCAATTCGCCAATTTCGCCTCCATCAAGTGTATAAGCCCATTCTGCACCAAATTTCTTCACATCGAACAGCGACGCTCCCTGACCAATTTCCTCGTCAGGCGTAAACGCAATACGAACTTTACCATGTTTCATTTCAGGATGTCGCACCAAATATTCCATTGCCGATACAATTTCGGCTATTCCGGCTTTATCATCGGCACCCAACAATGTTGTTCCATCGGTTACAATTAAATCCTGACCTTTATATTGCAGCAATTCGGGAAATTGTTCGGTAGAAAGTACTATTGCTTTATCCACATTCAGCAAAATATCGTTGCCATCGTAATGTTTGATAATTTCCGGCTTTACATGTTTACCACTCATATCGGGCGAAGTATCCAAATGAGCAATAAAACCCACAGTTGGTATTTTATCCGAAACATTTGCCGGTAAAGTAGCCATCACATAACCATTTTTATCAACTTCAACATCTTGTAAACCGATCTGTTTTAGTTCTTCTACCAAATAATTGGCAAAAACCATCTGCCCGGGTGTACTGGGTGTCATTCCCGTATTCTCGTCCGATGTAGTTGTAAACGATACATACTTTAAAAACCGCTCCGTTAATTCCATAGTGTTATTTTTTATTTGTTAATTCACGCAAATCAATAATTATAAAAGTCGCAATAGATAAGCCATTCCTATTCCCAGATAATTGCCCAACGCATAGCCGACAACACCAACCGTAATGCCTGAAACCATAACATCTCTATTATTAATGGCGCCTACAACCACAGGCACAAAAGGAGGTGAACAAATAAGTGCAGCCGAAGTTACCATCATGATATCCGTATCTATCTTGAAGATTTTACACAAAATCAGGTGCAAAGCAAAAGAGCCAAACATTACAACAGTCACAAAAGCAATAAGATAGCCCGACAAAGACGCAATGGTTTCAAAATTCGCCAAACTGGCAACCGCCAAACTAAACACTAAAATGCAATACATGCCGACATCGTAACTGCCTTTAATCTGTTTTACCGCTTTAATATTGGCGGCAGCAATGCCAAAAGTCGTTATCAACAAAATAATGGCTGCCATTTGAAACGTCGGATCTTTAACCAAAAAACCAAGACCGCCGCCCGCCAAAGCTACCAACAATCCAACACCCAACGTTTTCAGCGTATTAAGGATACTTACCTGACACAGCCAAGCCTTCAACGGCAATGTTTTTTTAATTTTTTTCGACTGATTATCAATCTCTTTTGACACATGTACCGTAGGAATAAGAATTTTATCCAACAAACGTTTGGCAAACGACACTAAAAATAAAATATAGACCGCTCCTATCATCACATCGATGGAATGAATGCCGATATACAAACCTTTGTCCAATTGAAGTGCTGTTTGAATAGAAGCCAAATTGGGAGTTCCTCCGGTATATAAACCGATGAGCAATCCGCCAAGTTTCCACGTTTCGGGAAGTGTGTTTCGGAACAGAAAAAAAGCGATGAGAACAACAACCACCAAACCACATACTGCCAAAATCATAGATAAGAAAGCTGTTTTAGCCATACCTTTCCACGAACGTATATCCACTTCAAAAAGCAGCATCGGCAACGCCAACGGTATGGTTACGGTCGTTAAAATATCCGGAATGTTTTGATAACCGTCTAAAATTCCCGTTTGCCCCACAGCCAACCCAATAATATAGCAAATAAGCACCGCCCCTATCTTTCCGGCCGGTTTAAACACATGACACAATCGCAAGACCAAAGCCGGAATAATGAAAAATGACAGAACTATTAAAATATCGTATAACATGTTGCAAAATTACGTTTTTACGCCCAAAAGGACAAATTTTTATCGCTGACAAATTTTAATAAACGGGCAATATCTACAGCATTCCACATTCTCTACTTGCGTAAATGGCTCTGAAAAATCGAACAACTCATTTAAACAACCGACAAGGTTTTCTTTATAGTTATCGGCTACTTTTGAAAAATCGCGTATCGGTTCTTTTGCACAAGAAAGTTCGGTGCCTTGGTTCAACAAACGTATCGCATAAATAGTCGGACAAATAGGCTTTTTTGTTTCACCTGAATAGACAAGACTGTAAAACAGCGTTTGCATTGCCTCTTTCGGATGATTGGGTGACGGGGTAAAAAGCGCTTCCATATTCGGAAAATTCATTTTTTGCAACAACATACCGCCTGTTTTGTAATCAACAATATGCACCACACCTTTTCGCTCGTCTATGCGGTCGATAAGCACTTTCACATTCACCTTTTGTCCATTGGACAAAGCCAACTGCTTGGAAATATTCTTTTCGCTTTCCAAATAGGTAAACGGCGCACACTCTTTGTCGAAAGCCAGCGTTTTCATCACGTAGCTTCGCACTATGCGCGCTACCAACAAACTGTAACCTGTCAATTCCACTTTATCGTTAGGTCGTTTAAAATAATGCTTGGCAAAAGCTTGGGTAATAAATGTGTCAATTTTGTAGGTGTTTTTCATTATTTCCGTCAACAAATCCTTTGTAACAAGTTTGTTTTTATGTTCGTCGTAAATTTGCTGCATCACTTGATGATAAATGTTGCCAAACGTGCTCGATTCCATTGTTTCGGACATTTCGTCAGCCTCTTTTAAACCCATTACACGCCCGAAATAAAATTTCAAAGGACAATTAATATAATCATTTATAGAGCTGGCGGACAGCATTTTATTGGAATTCGGATTTAGATATTGCAACAATTTTTCTTGAACTTCGCCTTGCTTGGGAACTGACAAAGGCACTTTCTTTCGCGATTCTATTTCAAAAGCCACAGTCCGCTCTTTCATCGGCACTTGGTAAAGGTATTTCAGTTGATAGTAAAAACGACTTATTTCGCTGTTTTTAACTTTGTTGTTGCGCGAATCGTAAATCAGATAAACGGTTTTAGCACGGTGAAGCAAACGGTAAAAATTATACGAAAACACCGCATCGGAATCTTCGTAAGTCGGCAGACCAAACACTTTGCGTATGCCGTAGGGAATCAGTGAGTTATTTCTTTGTTTGCGCGGCAACATATCATCGTTGAACGAAGGGATAATCACCGTATCGAAATCGAGCAAACGCGTTTCCAACATACCCATTACCTGCAACCCCGCCAAAGGCTCGCCCTCGAACGGAACACGTACGGAACCAACCAATTGACGCAATAATTTGTACACCGTTTCCACTTGCAAATCCATCGGCATCTCTTCCAAATTGAGACGCAACAAATTCACCGATTTTTTGTAGTAAAACAAAAATTCTCTGTCCAATTTATTCTCGGGCGGAATAACATTTTCAAGCAAGTGCGCAAGTTCCGAAAAATAGTCAATAGCACCGTCAGCCGTAGTGCAATTACTGAAAAGCAGGGTTAAAAATTCGCCTTTATGCAACAGTTCAGTCGGCACTTGAAAAAGATTTTTATCCTCAATTTTCGCTTTCAAATTAGTCACTTCTTCGCCCGCAGCCATTTGCACATACGGCTGACGCAGCAACGCCAAAACGGGCTTGTAATAAATAGTTTCGGTCTGTTTAGAGCGCCGGACGGCTTTTTGCATATCCACCACTTTCTGTATAAATCCGGCTATCGGGGTTTGTGACAGCGGAAAACCCATCGTTACATTGACGGTGTCCACTTGCGGCGGAATGGAATATAAAAGCGGCATAAGCAACTGTTCGTCGGGCAAAACTACCGCCGTGCGCAAATAGGCGTCCTCATCATTTTTTTCAGTAAATAATTTATCAAGAATACGATACGTCTCTTTTACCTGACCAATTTTCGACGGCACCGCCACCACCTCTATGTGGTGTTCCGCTCTTCCCTCCTCCTCCAATGTAAACTGTGACGGAAACGCCGATTGGTTTGTCTTGATATACTGTTTGACAAAATCATCGTTTTGCTTCAACAAGGGCGATTGATAGTCGAAATAAAAATCGGCTGCCTCACGTTTTTTAAAGTAGGACATTACCGTTTTTTCTATCGGATTAAGAGCATTGAAACCTACAAAAATCATCTTCTTATAACCCGAAGGCAAATCGTCGCCACGTTTCATACGTTCAGCCAAACGCCTAAAAATCATACCGCTATAACCTATTTTGCGCTCTTCAAGGGCTGCTTTGAATTGTAGATAAACCTCTTCCAAGCTTTGCCACATTTTTAGGTAGTAAAGTTTAAACGGCTTTTCGTCATCGGACAAAAAATGTCCCCAAAAACGTTTTATTATCTCTATCTGCTCCGCCGAAAAATAGCTAAACTGATTATCAATTTCTTTCAAATCGGATATGTACGTAAAAATTTGGTGCGCATCTATCAAATAGGTGTCCACTTCATTGAAATCGCTCAACAACATTTCGCCGAAAGCGTAAAAATTGTCGAACGTATCATCGGATTTGGTAACACGCTTATAGACAGTGTAAAGCTGAAACAAAAGCGTTACATGTTCCGCCTCCTTTAAATCGGAATAGTTGAGCAGCAAGTTGTTGATAGAAAGCATCGACGGCGCAAAAATTGGCGTTTTACTATCCATCACAGCCGCCAACTCCTTTTTGAAAAACAGTCCCGCGCGCTTGTTGGGAAACACGAAACAAAAATCGGAAATCTCCTTGCCGTAGGCAGTATAATATTGTTCGGCTATCTGTCGTAGAAAAGATTTCATAACGCAATAAATTTGGAAGGACGAAAATACATATTTTTAGCGTGACGAGCAATAAAAGTGCAAAAATGTTATGAAATATTTTTCAAAATGTGTACCTTTGACGTTTAAAAACAGCAAAATAAAAACTATATTTGCAGTAAACCATTAAAAAGTAAACCTATGGATATACTAGTAACAGGAAATGCCGGTTTTATCGGTAAAGTGTTATGTAAAAAACTGACAACGGACGGGCACACTATTTTTGGAATGGACTACTTGTCAGGATACGACATTACAAATATGGATACGTTTAAAAACGTAAAGAAAGCAGATATAATCATTCATTTAGCTGCAAAATCGTTTGTTCCCGATTCGTTTAATAATCCGAGCAGTTTTTATAAAACAAATATTTTAGGAACTCTAAATGTATTGGAAACTGCGAGAATTACCAAAGCAAAAGTTATATTTTTCAGTTCATACATTTATGGAAATCCACAAAGTTTACTTATTACCGAAAATCATCCCATTAATCCGCACAATCCCTATGCACAAAGCAAATATATAGGAGAAGAGCTGTGTAGAGGCTATTTTAGAGATTTTGGCGTTCCGGTTACAGTTTTTCGCCCATTCAACATTTACGGTAACGGACAAAATGAAAACTTTTTAATACCGACTATTTTAAAACAAATAAAAAGCGGAACTGTAAATTTAGCCGACCCCAACCCAAAACGCGACTATATACATGTCAACGACATTGCCGATGCTGTTGTTTGTGCTGTAAATAAAAATCTTAACGGTTTTGAAATCTTTAATCTTGGAACAGGTGTTTCCTACTCTGTTGATGAATTGGTTAATATCATAAAGAAATTTTCAAAATTTGAATTTACCGCTCACTATAAAAAACAAGTACGACAATTAGAAATTAATGATTGTTACGCCGACACAAATAAAGCTAAAACTTTATTAGGCTGGGAAGCAAAAATTAATTTAGAAGAGGGAATTAAAAACTTATTAAACGAATTTGATTTATAAAAAAAATATATAGTTTCTCAAAAGAGACAGCGCATACGAGGTTGTGAATTAATAAATTACAACCTTAATTTTCGAAATAGTTTCAAGTATCACTTTTTCACAAACTTCAAATCTGTTTTTTTATCTTTGCTAATAACAGTCAATATATACATTCCGGCCGGTGCCTGCACGTTTAATTTAATAATTTGTTGATTATTGAAAGCAAACAGACTGATTAACTGTCCTTGCATATTCGTTATTTTTACAATCAAATCCGCATATTTCGCTCCTGTATTTAAAATTATCTCTCCCTCAGTAGGATTAGGATACAATTGCATTTTATCGGCAAAAGGATTATTTATTCCCACATCGGTTACTGCAACACATTCTGAAATAGCTTTACAGTCGTTTTGTGTTACTTCCACGGCATAATTTCCTTTTTCGGTTGCAGTAAATATCCGATTAGTTGCACCTTCAATTGGTTCCATATTGTTATCACAATCCAGCCATTGATACGTTGCATTTTCTGCTACAGCTGTCAATACATTTTTTGTATTTGTTATACTTGTATCTACCATAGGATACATCGTAATACTTATAACACCGGAATAACCTCTATCGCCCGCAAGTTTTGCTCGCAGATAATATTTACCGGCAGTTTGAGGTGTGTAGTTTATTACTGTTGTAGGAGGCATATCCAAATCAACCCATTCTGCAGCATCTTCCGGTTTTATTTGCCAAACAGCTACTACTCCGGTACTTTGCGTAAGTTCTACACGGAAGGTGCTTCCAAAACAATCGGCATTTTTATCTACCAACAACTCTCCATTCTTAAATGGATGAACAACAACTGTTTGCATAAAAGAATCAACACGACATGAGTTGGTCGTTTTCAGCTTTATAGTAAAGTTACCTGTTTCTGTAAACTGTACTTTTGGGTGTTGGGAATTAGCTGTAGTTTCATCCACAAACAGTACTCCGCTTGCCGGAATAACACTCCACTCCCAAGCCAATGCACCGACAGAAGTATCTGTAAAAGCAATGGTGTCTAAATTATAATAAGGCTTTTCATTGTCAAAGTTAAAACTTGCAGGTTGAATTGTTGGTTTTAATTCCAGTACAAGTTTTTGTTCACTTTCACCACAGAAATTGGCTGTTCGCATTTCCAAATTTCCCGGCGTAACTTCTGAGGTAATTTCCAAATCGAGTATGTTTTGATTTGTATGTAAAATCACTCCGCTTCCTGTGTAGTTCCAGCGGTATTCTGTCGCCGCAGGACGACGCTGTACCACATATCGAAGTACCTGCGGAACATTACAAAATACGGTATCACCTCGGATAACACCCGTTACATCGGGAATAGTTTTTACTAAAATATTGACAACCTTTGTAAGTACGCCATTTATTTCTGCCACATATTCCCATTCTCCAAGTTTATCAGGAGTATGAGTGTATGTAGCTGTTGTATTATTTATCGTAATCCATTCCGTAGGTACAGGTCTACGCACTCGAATTCGCCAGCGACTGATGGTTTTTCCCTCTGCATCAGGTACGGTAAGCACACCTGTACTTTCTCCCAAACAAATAGTTTTATCTTGTTCAGTAAAAATCTTTCCTTCAATGATTCCGTCAATAAATTTTACATCCGGAGTTCCTTCATTTGCCTGTGTGTTATGAAATCGGACATCCGCTCTGTGATATTCTTTAAATGCAGGTAAAAGTTCTGTTTTTAGTCTGAATGCAATTCCTTTTTCACGGAAAGGAGTAGCACCTGTCAAGTAAAACTTAATGCGTTGGTCATTAATTCGTGTAATCACTTTTTGCCAACCGGCGGTAAAAGTGCTATCCGTTTCAATATCCAAGATTTTTACATTGCTGTTAGATACCGATATTTCACCTTCAATAGCTGAAATTGCGGGACGTCCAATCGGGATTGAATCTGTAAAACAATCCGTGTAGGTTATGGTTTCAACTTGTTCCAATGTGTCTGCGGAAAAGTACATCCGCATATCTGATACAATTATGTTGCTTATGGTTTTTGTTGCACCAACCGCATCGGTTACCGTAAGGTCGGTTGTTCCACCTTCATATCCTATCAGCCAGCCATTTGGACGAATTTTAGCTACGCGACTATCGCTAATTGTCCACGTATAAGGAGGATTCCCGTTTGAAGCGGCAAAAAGTAGCGAATCACCGGCTACTAAACTTGCACTTGCAGGAGAAATACTGAGTACGGGAAGTTTTTTTGGTGTGAAATACCCGTTATCGGTTACGGCAACAATATCTTCGTTGAAAATTACATTGGAAAAATTTAATCCCGTTCCGGATGTTGCATTGTGAAGCACTTGAAAACGTAGTTTGATAAGTTCGGCTGAACTTGCTCCCAAAGGCTGTGCAGAAGCAAAAGCAAAATTCAGGGTTCCACCAATTGTTTCACCTGCCGATACTGAAACATTTTCAAGCAATGTGCCTGCTTTATCTACTCCCAAAAATTGTAATACATTCGCATTATAAGTCAATCTAAATTGTCCCGAAACAATATTCAAAGAGCTAAAATCGGTCGTATTGACAGGCACTGTTATTTCCCAACCTTGCCATTGTTCCATATTGGTGGGAATGGATAATCGTACTGCCGTTACATTGAAAACACCATCGGTTGTATCACGAAGTCCGGCAGCATCTACTGCAAAAATCTTTGTGCTCCCATGTGCCAAAGCTGTTACCAAACCGGTTCCCGATACGCTTGCCACAAGAGAATTCGTTACTCCCCACGTAACAGGGTTGGTAACATTCCCACTCACACTGCATTGTGCGGTTTGACCAACAGCTAAAAAACTTGTATTGGGAGAAACCTTGATCGTAGGTTTATTGGCAATAAGAACATTCCCATTTTGATAGGAAGCTGTGGGTGCGCCCTCGTTTAGTACACATTCGGCTACAATAAAACTCAGCGGTGCGTTTCCTGCTGCCAATGCTTCAAACGTAAGCGTAATGAGCGTACCGTTTCCTTCTATTTTGCTTGTAGCAGCTCCCGACAATTTAACTTTACCTGCTTGCTGCGTGTTTGCTACATTTGAGAAGTTTTGCAATTTGGCATCGTATTGTACATTTTTTACTTGAAGCAAATTAGAATTATAGCTTACAGCAAAAGTATAAGCGAGCACATTGTGCGGTGATAAATCCGTATCAACGGACAACTGCACATCTATCGTTTCTCCTACGGTCATTTGCAAACCTGTGGGTAGGGAAAAAACAGGGTTTTGCGCCAGTCCCACAAACGGTATGAAAGCAAGAAGACAAAATGCAATATAATATTTTATATGTTTCATTTTTTTCTTTTTGAAGTTATAGAAATAATATTTTTTCAGAAGCATTACGAACTTTTATATGCTTTTACTCTCTATTTTTTCAAAAACTTCAATTTTTGTACTTTTCCGTTGTGTTCTATTTCCATAAAATACAAACCATTACTGAAAGAACTGATATTCAGTTTATTTTTACTTAAAACAACTGTTTGAATTTTTTGTCCTGAGATATTAAATATACTTACTTTCGCTTCGTTTGAAACTCCTAACAGATATATTACATCCGTTGCAGGATTTGGGAAACAGCGAACTTCAACATCGTAATCCCCGACATCAAAACCGGTTGGAGAACGGAATATTACTGTTCCTGCAGTAGCGGCAGAAGTTTCATTTTTTTCGTTTACAAGTAATAATTCTGCTGAAATATTGGTTTGAAAATCGGCTTTTACATTATCCGAAACACGGAAACGAACCATGTTCCAATCTTCTCCTGCTTTCCCGTCCGTAGAAGCTGCTGCGAGGTAAATTCGTCCATTTTCATTATCAACACGTGTAGCCTGCATAAAACCTGTATTGATAGCCGGAAGTATTTCTATTGCCTGCAATAAAGTCGGGTTAAAAGTAAGTACCATATCCACACCTACAGACGAGGGCATACCCTTCAGCACCAAAGGAAGTAACAAATCGTTTTCACGAGTAATCTCACCGGAACCTACCGTAAGCGAAGGCTCTATATAGCGAAGCGCTTTCAAACTTCCCGGCATATTAGAATTTATTCCGGCTACGTATTCTAATATCAATGTAGCGTCATAAGCCGTAATACTGCCATCGCCACTTGCGTCTGCAGCAATTGTTTGAGCCGGATTTAGCGTAATTGCCGAAACAGCAGCTTGTAAAACCAATGAAGCATCATAAGCTTGAACTGTTCCGTTGGTACTTACATCGCCAATCAAAGGCTGATTTAATCCCGATGTAAAAATCGGAGTTACGTTAACCCCTTCACTAATCGCTTGACGTGTACCTGAAGGTACTGTAGCAACAACAGGTCCTTCGGCACTTCCCCACCAACAATTCTGTGCCTGAATGATAAATGATTTATTCACATTATTGACAGCACGTTGGCTCATTCCTACAAAGTCACAGTTATTAATTACCGGATTAGACGCACCTGTTGCATGCACTGCATTTCTATTTGTGTAGAAAGTTACGTATTCTAACGTCGGGCTTGCTCCGGTGGTAGTAACTGCCTCATAGGCATTTTTCACAATCACATGTTTCAATTGACAATCGGCATCTATAGATGCATCGGCAAACTGGATACCATACCAATACGAACCGTTCGCTACCGAAGCAGTACTATCGGCATTGGTGTCACCACCATAGTAATCATCGTAAATAGAAGTGAACACAATCGGTTTTTCTGCTGTTCCAATAGCTTTGAGCCAACGATTGACAGTCATTCCTGTGTAATCTAAAAATTTACATTTCACTCCCGGATTTATTGTCAGTTCTGCATTTACTACATAATTTTCAAAAATATAAGGCGCATTGGTCATTTCACCAAATGGAAGCGGATTTACCGTAACATTTTGATTGAGTGTTTCATTCATTACTTTTATTCCTTTGTAAGAAGATCCGCTAAAGGTGTTTCCTGTCAAAGAGGCGGGGAAACAAAGCAATGAGGTTTCAAGCGGAAAAGTTACATTGTTAAATACGCTGTTTTCTATTACTGGTGCTGTTCCTATACCGGTCATTCGCACTCCTCGCGACAAATTGTCAAAAAGCACATTACGCAGTGTAGGCGAAGCTCCTGCTGTTATTACGCCATAGCCATTGCTTTTCAACACCAAGTGTTCCAATGTACCCGATGAACCGCTGTTAAAATTGATAAATGTGTGGTTGTATCTACCGTAATTTTGGGTCACAGTTCCATCTTGATTAAAATCAAGCGGAGAACCGTAGTTATCATCTCGTTGGTCTGTAATTACAACCGGTTTTTCGGCTGTTCCGACAATATTTAATTTTCCCTGCACATCAAAACAGTTATACAAATAATTATCCAGATTTCTTTTAAAGCTCGCTCCGGCAGGTATGGTTAATGTAGTGCCGCTTCCTACTGTCAATGTTTGAGTTAACCAATAGGTAATATCAGTATTTCCGGCAAAAGTATAAAGTGGCAAGGTGCCTGAAGTATTAAAAGTTTCGCCTATCAGCTCAATACCCATAATGCTTACGTTGGAAGCGGTATTGCCTTCGTGAAGTGAAGCTGTGCTGAAAGCGTGTTTATGTACAGGTACTTGCAGATTATTAAATGCTGTACGGCGGATAACGGCATTGGAAGTTCCCTGTATGGATACTCCTTTGTCGGAACATTGCTCAATTTTGCAATCTTCTACAGTAGCAACAGAACTAAGAAAGCAAATACCATGATATGTATAAGCTATATCGGTAAATTTTATACTATTTTCGCCCGTGGTATTTCTAAAAGTAATCCCGAAATAATCATAATGCCAATTCCCTTTCCCGGGTGTCGTGGAATTTCCGTTGTTATTCGTATCGCCTCCCTTGCTGTCATCATGGATAGAAGTAAGTGTTATCCGCTCGGCAGCAGTTCCGTTTAGTTTAAGTGTACCATCCACATAAAATCCGGTTCCTTTGAATATTAATCCCGGGCTGACTTGCACATTGGCACTTGTATTTATATGTGTGTTAGACGAAATATACACTGCATTTTCAGGTGTATTACTTCCTATGATTCCGGCAGTTTTGGTTAGTGTAACATTGTAATCAATTCTACTGTCTTGCAAGTATATAGCCTGATTTGCATTGTTAACAAACTCAACATTGTTAAATGTCGGTTTAGCCGACCAAGTTTGAACTATGGGAGAATGATCACTATTTTCAATTCTTACGTTAGTGGCTAATCCGGTAGCTTCAGGTCCGTAATATGCCAATCCGTGTCCACAGGAAAAGAATGTACTGTTTTGAACATTTACGGCAGTACGCGAAAACGTAAGTACTCCCGAACGCCATGTGTTGTGCAATGTATTTGCATTCGTCAGCGGATCTAGTCCGGATGTATAAGTGTAAGTGCCTCCTAGTCCACCATATCCGCCATAGCGGAAATCAGCGTAGTTAATTTGGCTGAATTCGGTATTGCATCCGTTGTAGTATGCTATTCCGCCCCAACGGTTTATAGCCGGTTGAGAGGCATTACCATCGCTCTCCATGTCTGCCGGTACTCCAAAATTATCATCTCGCATTTCGGTAAATACAATTCGTTCGTCGGCTGTTCCTGCAATTTTCAGCCCTCCACGCACGTGAATGTGACATCCATCGCCCACTTTGACTACTACTCCCGGATCAATTTCCACATTAATTCCTTGTGGAATCGTCCAATGGTCTAATAGAAAATAGGTTAAATTGGTATATCCAGCATCGTTTAGTTTGCTCACTTTACCCGTGCTGCCCGTTTTTTGTCCTAATAATCCAAGCGCACGTTTTTTTATGTTTGCTCCCCACGTGTTGTTTTCCAATATCGGATGTGCGGAAGCGTTAAAAGCCACAGGCGTAACCTTTACGTTACTGAACGTACTGTTTTTAATAGTGGCAGTGGAAATTCCGTAGGCTTTTACGCCATAGTTGCACTCAAAAAACGAACAATTATCCACTGTGGGCGAAACATCGAAAAAAGAAAGCGTAGCATTCGGATAAACTGTTTCGTCCAAAAAACTAATCCCGTGCGGAAAGTTTACGTAGCGGAAATTACAATATTTCAGCGAAGAACCGGCAGTGGCATCGGGATAAAAAACTATTCCCGCCCATTGCTCAAATGCAGGAGAAGTAGCAACTCCATTGTTGTTGCTGTCGCCCGGGTCGCCGTAATTATCATCGTGCATCGAAGTAAATACAATGGGTTTATCGGCGGACCCTTCGGCAATTAGTTTTCCATGCACTTCTATTCGTCCGTAGGAATTAAATCCTTTAATTACCACCCCAGGGTCAATGGTTAGTGTTTTCTCTGTTGGAACGCCAATCAAATTATCATTGGCATACGCCATATTGGGTGCATTGTCAAATGGAATAATCTTTAAATGTGCGTTATTAACCGTATAGGCTCCTCCCACCAGCAGAATAGCTTTGTATTGCGTTCCTGTAAAATCAATATTACTTCCGGTTACATCCAAAACCGCATCGGCACGCATTACAAGCGGATATTCGGTTCCGTTTAAGGTTGAGTTAGTTAGTTTCACGGCACCACCACTTTTTATCCACATTGCTCTTTGTGATTTTTCTATAGTGCAATTGGTTATACTTACTCCTGCATTTTCACTCACTTCTACATTAGACGCTTCTCCATTGTAGTATGAATGTCCTCCATATCTTATTGCACAGTATTTCAATTTATTTACAGTTGAATCTCCGTTTACAAAATCTAATCCGTACCAAAAATTGGGTGTTGCTCCGCCCGCTTCAGTGTAACCTCCTGCATCAGCATCGCGTACGGAAGTAAAGAGTATTGGTTCAGATTCCGTACCGATTGCATTTAAACTTCCTGCTGAAACGGATAAGCCTGTTCTAAACAAAAATTTTAGCGTGTTTCCAGGTGCAATGGTTAATTTTGCCCCGTTAGTTACATTTATTCCTGAAATTAAATAGGGAATATTAATTTTTGGCAGTGTAAAATTTGAATTTATTATGCCATCGTATATATATACATACACACCTTGGTAAGTGTTGTTGGCAAAGCTGTTAGCACCGGATATATTGAAATTACACGCACCATCTAACTGAATGGGGTATTGAGCGTACATCACGTTTATATCCGAGAGGTTAGCTGTGCTTCCCCCTGCTAGTTCAATTTTGTTCCACAATCCGGCTGTTGTTCCGGTATTGGATGTAAATGTAACTCCGGAGGCATTCAGTGTACCACGTACATAGAGCGATGTGCCATTTGCAAACCGAACTTCCACGCCACTCTGAATAGTGAGTGTAACACCGGGATTTACTGTTACCGTAGCAGTTACCACATACGGGCTGTTAGCCGTTGTCCAAGTTGTACTGGTGGTAATTTGTCCCGACACATCAGTGGCATATACATTCCAGCAAGCCACTATTGCAATGAGAAGAAAGAATAGTTTTTTCATAATTTTATTTTTTTTAATAATTCATATTAATTGAAAAAGGTTATTTTAAAAAATTTTAATCCAATAAAATTGCATGGCTATTTTTAGCGTAAAAAACCAAATTCCGAGTAATAAGCATTAGATTCTTCTAAATTGATGTTGTCTATTTTTTTGCAATATCTGAGAGTTATTCTTCTGTTTTTCAGCAATATAGAACAATTTAAACTGTTATTGTTTTATATGTCAAATGTACGAATTTAAGAATGAAATATATTCTTATTTCGTAAAAATATATTCTTATTTCGTAAAAAACCTAATAAATAAGAAATAGATAAGAATATTATAAAAACAATTTGTTGGTGTTTTTCACAAATTTATTTACATTTGTAGCTGTGTAAATGAACAGTATGAGCTATCTCATTTTTTCCATAATGCCTATGTTTATCTGCCTTTTTTGGGTGGTTTTGCTACTCATTGACAGGCAACATATTAATCTTTCCAAGCGATTTTTGGCTTTTTTCCTCTCACTTGCTTTTGTCAACTATTTCACACATGCTCTCTATTTTAACCATCAATACGAACTTTATTCTCTATTCGACAGCATCTGGTGCTTTACCTCTTTAGCTGTCTTTCCTTTATATTATTACTACATCCGCCTACTCACTAAAGATGTTAAAATTAATTATCGATGGGCATGGATTTTAATTTCATCTTTTTTATTATCTGCTTTTTCTTCCTGTCTCTATTTTTTAATGTCTCCCGAAGAAAAAGATATTTTTATTCAAGGAATAATGTATCATAAAGAAGGCTTTTTAACTACTGATTCTGTTTTGGTTGAACTGCAAATTTTACGATTACAAATTTTTAAAATCATTTTTGTTATTCAAGTAATATTCGCATTGTATTTTGGATTAAAATTGATTCGAGAATACAATATTGAAATACGCCGATTTTATTCCAACACAGGCGGTAAAGACTTGAATCCTATAGAATGGTTGCTGCTATTTTTTGTGTTTGCCTCTGTAATTTCAGTAGTATCCAGTATTGTAGGCAAAGATTATTTTATAGCACATCCGTTACTTTTAATCATTCCTTCGTTTACACACTCCTTATTTTTGTTTGGAGTGGGATATTTCGGCTATAAACAAAATTTTACCATTGAAGAGTTTAAAAAAGATATTGCAATAGCTAAAGCAGAATCTAAATTATATAGTGAAAAACAAATTACTAATGTTAAAAATGAAATTTTAAACAACGAAGAATTACAGAAAAAGTTATTTCAATTATTGGAAGAAGACAAAATTTACCGGCAACCTGAATTACGAATAACGGATGTTGCCAATCTGTTGAACACAAACAGAACCTACATTTCTAAGATTATTAACGACGAATTGCACACCAATTTTTCCGATTTAATAAACGAATACAGAATTGAAAGTGCCAAAAATCAACTTTTAGATTGTACAAAAAATGCATTGTCATTAACTGAAATTGCTGAAAATTCAGGCTTTTCTACTAACAGTTCTTTTTACCGTGTTTTCAAAAATAAAGTAGGAGTTTCGCCGGGAGATTTCAGAAAAAAAGGTTGTGACTCTACTTTAATGCAATTCAAAGGAATGATAAAATAATTACTCTTCGCATCTATATATTTGGCAAATAGTTAATTGATACATTTTTATTAAAATGAGGAAAATATTCAAATCGGAAATGCTTAAAAATAGCCACCGACTCTACTCTCTTATTATCCTACTCTGTTTTATGCCTTTTATTTCTCCTGCCATTGCACTATTCATTGGTCTGGTGTTTTCATTTTTCGGTATAAAGCACGACAGCCTACATAAGTACACATCAAAAGTTCTACAAGCATCTATTGTTTTAATGGGATTTGGTATGAGTCTTAGCGATGTCATTGCATCATCGAAGACAGGTTTTATAGAAACGATTATTTCCGTAACCGTTGTTATGTTTTTGGGAATAGTACTCGGAAAACTTTTAAAAGTAGAGAAAAACACTTCGTTGCTTATTGCCTCAGGCACAGCAATTTGCGGAGGAAGTGCCATTGCTGCAGTGGCGCCTATTATTAACAGCAAAAACTATCAAACTTCATTTGCTCTTATTGTGATTTTTGTGCTGAATGCTATTGCACTTTTTATTTTCCCGGTTATTGGACATAAATTAGGACTTAGCCAAGAGGCTTTTGGCAATTGGGCTGCTATAGCCATTCACGACACCAGTTCTGTGGTTGGCGCCGGAGCTATTTATGGCGAAAAAGCTCTGCAAGTAGCTACTACAGTGAAACTTATTAGGGCATTATGGATAATTCCGCTATCGCTTATAATTGCTTTTATAAATAAATCGGAAGATAAAAAATCGATTAAAATCCCCTGGTTTATTTTGTTTTTTGTGTTAGCCATTATTTTTGCCAATATGTTTCCTTCAATGCAAAGCAGTTATGACCATTTTAGTTGGCTCGGCAAACGCGGAATGGTTGTAGCACTGTTTCTTATCGGCTCAAATATAACTATTGGTGAAATTAAAAAATCGGGACCTCGCAGTTTTATTCTTGGTATTCTGTTGTGGATTATCATTTCTCTTGGCTCTCTCTTTTTTCTGACACTATAAGTTTTTGAAGAAAATTATTCATTAAGTGAATTTTTATACAACAAAATTTTTTCTTTACTGCTATAACCTTTACAAATGTTTGCTTTTTTTATTTAAAGAGCAATTAAACACCGTTTAAACGTACTTAATCCCACAAATCGGAAGTCTTTATTTAATTTCTTCTAAAAATGGTCTTTGCTCACAACCTATATATGTACCATAAAATTTATCAACAACATTCATAATTTCAGGTGTCAAATACTTTTTTGCCTCATTCCACAAATTATCAGGTACGCCGTAATATGCCTCTGCTATACTTCCTGCAATCGCTGCAATAGTATCGCTATCGCCACCTATTGAAACGGCAAGCCGAATTGTATCTTCAAAATCGGAACTTTCAACAAAAGACACTATTGCCTGAGGCACCGTAACTTGACAAGTTTCATCAAACGTGTTTGATTTACGAATATCATCGCAAGTAAAATTCAACTTATAACCATATTTTTCTGATACATACTGCAACAATCTGTTTTTAGGTACAATTTTGTTTTTACATACAAATATGCAGTCTGCAACAGCTTTTGCTCCTTTTATGCCTTCCGCATGATTGTGAGTGCATTGTGCAGAATATTGAGCAACTTCAAGAACCGAATCTAAAACACTAAAAAACAAAGCGCATGGCGAAACTCGCATCGCAGAACCATTACCGTAACTGTTATAGGGAACATAATTGTCCGTTGCGAGCCAACGAGAAAATGATAAACCGTATCCTCTATTCGGATATTTACGACACCACGAGCGTAAATATTTTGCAAATACCATTTCATTAAAATCACCAAATGTTTTACAACATCCATAATACAGTCTGCTACAGCAACGGTACACACAGTATCATCCGTAAAAAAACAATCATCAGTAAACAACTTAAATTTTGTACTCCTAATGTTGTTAAATTCAAATCGTGAACCTACAACATCTCCAATTATTGCACCTTTCATATGAGTTGTGATTTTTAGGTAAAAATAACAAATTTAAAGAGCAATTAAACACGGTTTAAACGTCCCTAATCCCACAAGTCGGAAGTTTTTATTCTTACTCCACGCTCTTTTTCTTGTTATTTGCCGGATTTTAGTACACTTTCCTCTTTATATCTCCAATTTTTTAAAAAGCTCCTCTGATGAAGCAGACGAAACAATATTTTTATTTTTCCGCACATCATCAATCGCTTTTTGGTGGCTTACTGTCGGCTTACTGTTTTTGTCAAAAACATCGCCACACGATTTTTTCACTGTTTTTCTATCTACCATTGTCATAACAACCTCCTTTTTTGCAAAGATACAACTATTTTTTATTTTTAATAAAAATGTATGTGTTCAAAAAAGTGTTGTATATTTGCTACTGTTAAAAACATTCGACTATGACAAAAATAACGAACAAAACAGATAAAGCTGACAGAGTTATGCCAATGAACAACGACCGCAAGCCCATATTTGAAGAATATCAAGCACATATAGCTGAAGTTAAATGTGGTGATAATACTCCTGAACAATTTAAGAAAGAAGAAAAAAATGGCTAAAAGAAATAATATCAGCAGGAAACGAGGCAAAACAAATTACCATAAATAAGAAAAAAGGTAAATCATTAGACAAATTATTAAAATAAGATAGGCGTAATAAAGAAAAAGTAACAAGTCGAAAATTGACATTCTTTTCACAAAGGACTACTTCACAGAGTGCCTTTTTCATAAAAACAATAAAAATTGAGAGGAAATAATGAAAACTATTACATTCGCATATAATTCACGTAGTAAATTTGCAAAAGCACTTATTGCGCTTATTGAAGCATCGGATGATGTGAAAATTATAGAAAGTCCGTATGAGCCGGATTTTGTGGCAAAAATAAAACAATCGGAAAAAAGCAAAAAACGTTGTGTAAAAGCGTCAGACGTATGGAAATAAAATCATGTTGGCAGCCATTGGAGTTCAAAGCAACGAAGTATGGTTTGTAGCAACGCTTATGAGACGTGCTCGATTAGTTTTTTGGTTGCTTGTGGCAGGAATATTTATGCTTTTTATTTCCAAAACAAGCAATATAAAATTTAATTCTTCCCAATCTTCGGAAGGGCAGAAAGCCGATTAATTGCTAAAAAATCTACAACAGTAAAATAAAAGTGCTTAATGCTAAACAATTAAACGTCAAACACTAAGCACTATAATTAGAAACGAGTTTTCTATCATATAAATATCAAAATCAACAACTGAGCTGCAAGCACTCTTAAAAACATGGTTAAGGGATAGACAGTAGAATAAGCTACTGCCGGCTCGTCATTAACAGCTAGTGAATTGGAGTAAGCCAAAGCAGGAGGATTGGTTGAACTTCCTGCCATTAATCCCATCAGGGTAAAATAGTTTATTTTTGCAAATTTTCTTCCAATAGAACCCATAATCAACAGTGGAATCATGGTAATTGCAATTCCAATACCAATCCACATCAGACCGTCTCCTGTAAATACGGTTTCTACAAATTGTCCGCCCGAAGCAAGTCCCACGCTGGCTAAGAAAAGGGTTATTCCCACTTCACGAAGCATCAAATTGGCACTTAAAGTAGTGTAAGTTATCAATTTAAGTTTATATCCAAATCGCCCGATAAGAATAGCTACAATTAGCGGACCTCCTGCCAAACCAAGTTTAATCGGCATAGGCATTCCGGGGAAAAAGATTGGAATGCTTCCCAGCAAAACTCCTAAGAATATACCTACAAAAATAGTGATGATTGGTGGTTCATTTAGTTTTTTCAGTGCATTTCCAAGAAGATTTTCCACCTTATTAACAGCAGCCAATTCACCTACAACCATCACACGGTCACCGACTTGAAGTACAAGATTGGTAGAGCCGAGCAAGTCAAATCCTGAGCGATTTACACGGGTAACATTTACTCCGTAAATAGTTCTCAATTTTAAATCTCCAAGTGTTTTTCCGTTAATTTCATTGCGAGTGATAACGATACGTCTGGAAACCAATTGTTTTTCAGATGCTTTCCAATTGACTTCTGACTTTTCGCCCAAAAAAGCAATAATAGGTTCAGCATCAACAGCTGAAGCAATTACTAATAACACATCATCAATTTCTAATATAGTGTCGGACTGGGGAATGAAAAACTCATCATTGCGCAACATTCTGGAAATAACAAACTTACGACCAATCATTTCTCTAATATGATGGAGTGATTTTCCTGAAATTGCTTTATTGGTAAACTTAACAGTCAATCTCTCAGGTTTTTCCAGTTGTGAATCATCCTTTTTTTCAAGGTCACTGGTTTCCTTATCAAGACTTATCTTAAAAATAACACGTATCAGAACAATGGATGTGATAATTCCCACAACCGCAAACGGATAAGCCACAGCGTATCCCAATGCTATTTGTGGAATTTCGGAAATTTGTCCGGCATCATAGGCTTGACACAGTGCTTCTTGTGCAGCTCCAAGCCCCGGTGTGTTAGTTACAGCTCCCGACATTATTCCCACAAGCATCGGCATACTTATACGACCATCGAGAATATAGAAAAATGCTATTGTAACCAAAACGGCAAGCAATACAGTACCGGCAGCGAGTAGATTTAGTGCGATTCCCCCTTTTTTGAAAGAAGAGAAAAATCCGGGACCAACCTGTAATCCAATAGAATAGATAAATAGAATTAACCCAAAATCTTTAATAAAATCGGCAATTTCAGGATTAACCGTAAAGCCGAAATGTCCCACAACAATTCCCATAAAGAGAACAAAGGTGCCACCAATTGAGATGCCGAAAACTTTAATTTTACCCAATAGTAACCCTGTAAAAATTACAAATGAATAAATAAGAATAGTGTGGGCAATGCCATCGGAAAACAATAAATTGTATAGCCAATCCATAATAATGTAATGCTCTGATTATAAATTAAATAATTTTTTTGCGTTAGTGTTACAAAACATTTGCAAATATACGCATATTATTTCACAAAATCAATTGTGAATTGCTTTCAAAATTTGTATCTTTGACGTTTAGAAACAGCGTAAACCAAATGGCTAAAAATGGCGAGCTAGTTGTGAATTGCTTTCAAAATTTGTATCTTTGACTTTCAGAAACAGCTGCCGTAGTGAAAAGTACTTTAGAAGCTAGTTGTGAATTGCTTTCAAAATTTGTATCTTTGACTTTCAGAAACAGCCAATGAGTAAGGCAATACCAACAAACATTTGTTGTGAATTGCTTTCAAAATTTGTATCTTTGACTTTCAGAAACAGCTAAATTAGTTAGAGTAGCCTACTCAAGTTCGTTGTGAATTGCTTTCAAAATTTGTATCTTTGACTTTCAGAAACAGCACATTAAAACTATGGAAAAACAAAATTTAGTTGTGAATTGCTTTCAAAATTTGTATCTTTGACTTTCAGAAACAGCTAGCAGACGGAAGCAATGTTCGGGAGCTTAGTTGTGAATTGCTTTCAAAATTTGTATCTTTGACTTTCAGAAACAGCTCTCCTGTTGCATGAGCATAAGGGGGTGTTGTTGTGAATTGCTTTCAAAATTTGTATCTTTGACTTTCAGAAACAGCAATTTAGTTGTGAATAGCGACACAATTAAAGTTGTGAATTGCTTTCAAAATTTGTATCTTTGACTTTCAGAAACAGCCGTTACTAGATTTAAGTACACCTTCTACAGTTGTGAATTGCTTTCAAAATTTGTATCTTTGACTTTCAGAAACAGCAAATAAAAAGAGATGAAATTAGAAATAACAGTTGTGAATTGCTTTCAAAATTTGTATCTTTGACTTTCAGAAACAGCTTAGAGCATTTGAGCTTTCAAGAAGTAAGGGTTGTGAATTGCTTTCAAAATTTGTATCTTTGACTTTCAGAAACAGCCATTTTATATGATAATGGTATTTGAATTTGTTGTGAATTGCTTTCAAAATTTGTATCTTTGACTTTCAGAAACAGCCGCTATTATGAGCGATGAAACAAGGGCTGCGTTGTGAATTGCTTTCAAAATTTGTATCTTTGACTTTCAGAAACAGCAATCAAACCCGAACAACCCACGTTTAATAAGTTGTGAATTGCTTTCAAAATTTGTATCTTTGACTTTCAGAAACAGCTTTTTTTCCACGCCAACAGTACACGAGTTGGTTGTGAATTGCTTTCAAAATTTGTATCTTTGACTTTCAGAAACAGCTTTGCATTGAACGAAGTGTCGTTACCTGCTGTTGTGAATTGCTTTCAAAATTTGTATCTTTGACTTTCAGAAACAGCAAACGGTGGATTTATTTGTTTATTCATCAGTTGTGAATTGCTTTCAAAATTTGTATCTTTGACTTTCAGAAACAGCGGAATAAGGGTTGGAGTGTAAGTCGTAGCGGTTGTGAATTGCTTTCAAAATTTGTATCTTTGACTTTCAGAAACAGCAAAATCACGAAGAAAACTATAAATGCGATGTTGTGAATTGCTTTCAAAATTTGTATCTTTGACTTTCAGAAACAGCACCTTTCGCAGCCGATTGCAGCAAGAGGTTGTTGTGAATTGCTTTCAAAATTTGTATCTTTGACTTTCAGAAACAGCTATATTTTCTATCTCGCAAAAATCCCAATCGTTGTGAATTGCTTTCAAAATTTGTATCTTTGACTTTCAGAAACAGCAGGGGCAAACGAGGGGCGAACAAGGGGCGAGTTGTGAATTGCTTTCAAAATTTGTATCTTTGACTTTCAGAAACAGCTCAAATAGACCAACATTTGAAAAAGCATCTTTTAATTTGCGAAAGAGCACAACAATCAAAGTTACGATTTTTTATTTTTAATTTTTTAGATATTAATATATTGCGCAGTCTTACAAGTAGTATGACATTCTTTTATAACAGGTTAAATAAAATACATTATGGAAAATCAATCAAATCTTTCTACCAATGATGTTGTAAAAATTATTGCAGAAGGTCGAAATCGCACCAACTTTTTTAAAGATTCAGAACAAAAATTCATTGCTTATTTGGTACAACGGATGCCTAAATGGTTAAGCTCTGATATGCTGACCGCTATTGGTTTTTTAGGGAGTCTAATGACTTTCGCAAGTTTTGTATTTGCATTTTACGTACACCCAACTTTTCTTTTGCTTGGCGTATTGGGCTATTTTGTTAGTTGGTTTGGCGATTCGCTCGATGGCAGGATTGCCTACTATCGGCATATACCACGTAAATGGTATGGATATGCGCTCGATATAACTGTTGACTGGCTAGGAGTCATTTTAATCGGCTTAGGTTTTGTGGTTTATGTGGATGGAGCTTGGGAAATAGTTGGTTTTTTATTTGTAGTTTTATATGGTTGGGAAATGCTTACAACAACCGTTAAATATAAAATTACTGGTAAATACTCAATTGATTCAGGCATTTTTGGCCCCACAGAAGTGCGAATCATATTGTCTTTGATACTGATATTAGAAGTTCTATTTCATAATTCTATTCAATATATCTCACTTATTACAACCTTATTGTTATTGGTTTCCAATCTTATTAATACAACTAAGCTTTTAAAAATAGCAGATGAATGCGACCTTAAAGAAAAAGAGCAAAACAAATAAAGTGCTTAATCAAGTTTTTGTATTTGCAAAAGCTCAATTTTCGGCATTTGTTGGCGGCATCACGGATTATATGATAATGATCTTTTTTACAGAGATTTTTCATATACACTACACGTTGAGTATAGTTATCGGTGGTGTGATTGGTGCAATCATTAATTTCAGCTTAAACAAATCCTGGACTTTCCACACAAAGGATATTCCTTACGAAGATTCTTATGCAAAACAGCTAATGAAATTTGTTCTTGTGGTTGCCAATAGTATTTTTTTGAAATCAACAGGTACATATTTGATTACCACATATTTAGGCGTGGATTATAAAATAAGCCGGCTCTTTACTGATTTATTTGTTTCAATTGCTTTTAATTACACACTTCAAAAATTTTGGGTATTTAAAAAACACAAAGTTCACGAGGTTTAATGTTTTTAATTAGAATAAATGTGCTCATAAATTATGATTTCATAATTTCATAATTTGATGAATATTTAGTCAATAATTTCGAAAATGAAAATTCAAATACTACTAATTGTTTATTCTTTATTTTCTTTCAATTGTTTTTCGATAACCGAAAATGACCAAAATAATAGGGTGTTGTGGCCGAACTTTTATTATAATCTTCTAAATCCGTCAAAAAAACATTCACATGTTTTGGCGTTTTGCTTTTGTCAAATTCTGTATCCCAAGAATAAGCTCTTTGATAAGTCGGAACAAATATTTTGTTCCCTGCCAACATTTTATTTACCGTTGTTGATGCTTCCATATAATTATTGTTTCTTTTTTACAAATTAATAATAGAACGGGGTGGCGAAGCCACCCCCGTTTTGTTAACCAGCTCTTTCACTCAGTTTTTTGAAAGTTTTATCATAAGTACCTATCCAACTTCCTTTTTTGAAAATGATAGTAGAACCAGAAGCATTACGAAAGTCTCCAAGTGAAGAAACAGCAGCATCTTTGATTTTTCTGCCTGTTTCGTCATATGTGCTATACCAACTTCCTTTAAGTTGTGAATTGCTTTCAAAATTTGTATCTTTGACTTTCAGAAACAGCCAGAAATTTTTGCAGGTGGTGGAGTTATCGTTGTGAATTGCTTTCAAAATTTGTATCTTTGACTTTCAGAAACAGCAGTATCAAATTCGTTGTTTACGGAATATGTGTTGTGAATTGCTTTCAAAATTTGTATCTTTGACTTTCAGAAACAGCACATTCTATTTTTCACACGACTACAATTCGGTTGTGAATTGCTTTCAAAATTTGTATCTTTGACTTTCAGAAACAGCCATACAGAGGTGATTAATTTATGAGAAATTGTTGTGAATTGCTTTCAAAATTTGTATCTTTGACTTTCAGAAACAGCTATGGCGGTTGAAATACGCCGCCTACTTTGTTGTGAATTGCTTTCAAAATTTGTATCTTTGACTTTCAGAAACAGCATTCAATGTTTATTTTAATAAACACTTCACGTTGTGAATTGCTTTCAAAATTTGTATCTTTGACTTTCAGAAACAGCGGTTCTTGCTTTCAGAACTACGAACACCCTGTTGTGAATTGCTTTCAAAATTTGTATCTTTGACTTTCAGAAACAGCTTTCAGTAGCTAATGAGCCGCTGCAATTATGTTGTGAATTGCTTTCAAAATTTGTATCTTTGACTTTCAGAAACAGCGTAAGCTACTTTACCTCGCTTATGAGATTGGTTGTGAATTGCTTTCAAAATTTGTATCTTTGACTTTCAGAAACAGCTGTACAGTATATGATAACCTTAAAAGGATTGTTGTGAATTGCTTTCAAAATTTGTATCTTTGACTTTCAGAAACAGCGTTTAGTTTCCGCTTGTTTCTTCGTATTTTGTTGTGAATTGCTTTCAAAATTTGTATCTTTGACTTTCAGAAACAGCATTGCTCAAAAGGAATAATCAAACCATCATGTTGTGAATTGCTTTCAAAATTTGTATCTTTGACTTTCAGAAACAGCTAGAATCGTAACAGGTATTTACAACATCTGTTGTGAATTGCTTTCAAAATTTGTATCTTTGACTTTCAGAAACAGCCCTCCTCTATAGTGGACTATGTAATAAAGAGTTGTGAATTGCTTTCAAAATTTGTATCTTTGACTTTCAGAAACAGCATTTCGCTTTTGATACAGGTGTAGCACTTTGTTGTGAATTGCTTTCAAAATTTGTATCTTTGACTTTCAGAAACAGCTTGATAAATTTCTTTAATTTGTCCATCGGGTTGTGAATTGCTTTCAAAATTTGTATCTTTGACTTTCAGAAACAGCAATAACTTAAACCAATATATAAATGGAGGTGTTGTGAATTGCTTTCAAAATTTGTATCTTTGACTTTCAGAAACAGCAAAATTGATGAGTTACCAAACAGGCAATGTGTTGTGAATTGCTTTCAAAATTTGTATCTTTGACTTTCAGAAACAGCTAGAATCGTAACAGGTATTTACAACATCTGTTGTGAATTGCTTTCAAAATTTGTATCTTTGACTTTCAGAAACAGCAAAATTGATGAGTTACCAAACAGGCAATGTGTTGTGAATTGCTTTCAAAATTTGTATCTTTGACTTTCAGAAACAGCGAAAGGTAGTGAGCAGGAGTTGGAGCTTCGGTTGTGAATTGCTTTCAAAATTTGTATCTTTGACTTTCAGAAACAGCCTTTACGCTACTTTAATGAAGAAAAAATTGTTGTGAATTGCTTTCAAAATTTGTATCTTTGACTTTCAGAAACAGCTTTCAGCGAAAACGCAATTTTATCCAAAGGGTTGTGAATTGCTTTCAAAATTTGTATCTTTGACTTTCAGAAACAGCAAAATACCAGCGTGTTTCTTTGCCAAACTTGTTGTGAATTGCTTTCAAAATTTGTATCTTTGACTTTCAGAAACAGCATGAAGTTTCTGTTCTTGTCCTGTTACATAGTTGTGAATTGCTTTCAAAATTTGTATCTTTGACTTTCAGAAACAGCAGCCTTCCTACTTTAGAACTAAAAGAATTTGTTGTGAATTGCTTTCAAAATTTGTATCTTTGACTTTCAGAAACAGCTTTTTCGCCACTTTCAAGGTCGTAAACAGTGTTGTGAATTGCTTTCAAAATTTGTATCTTTGACTTTCAGAAACAGCTTAAACATGCGTTTAGCATGCTCTTTTTCTGTTGTGAATTGCTTTCAAAATTTGTATCTTTGACTTTCAGAAACAGCTTTTGAATGTTAAAAAATCCGCGCAAATGTGTTGTGAATTGCTTTCAAAATTTGTATCTTTGACTTTCAGAAACAGCCATTTTCGCTATAAAGAATTGCTGGATTTTGTTGTGAATTGCTTTCAAAATTTGTATCTTTGACTTTCAGAAACAGCGCTGGAGTGGTTTATGATTACGAGAACTCTGTTGTGAATTGCTTTCAAAATTTGTATCTTTGACTTTCAGAAACAGCCCCCTGCTTGTTGGTACATCCAGTAAGTGAGTTGTGAATTGCTTTCAAAATTTGTATCTTTGACTTTCAGAAACAGCAGGCATTGCGTTTGATTTACGGATTGATAGTTGTGAATTGCTTTCAAAATTTGTATCTTTGACTTTCAGAAACAGCTGCAGGCTTGTACTTGTTTTGCTGCTAAATGTTGTGAATTGCTTTCAAAATTTGTATCTTTGACTTTCAGAAACAGCTTTTGCGAGTTAGAGAATATAAACACTTTGTTGTGAATTGCTTTCAAAATTTGTATCTTTGACTTTCAGAAACAGCCCTGTTAAAAGGTCTAATTGATCTGATGCAGTTGTGAATTGCTTTCAAAATTTGTATCTTTGACTTTCAGAAACAGCCAACGCCGGCAGATGGAACAACACTTGCAAGTTGTGAATTGCTTTCAAAATTTGTATCTTTGACTTTCAGAAACAGCAGGGTTTTGAACCAAAGCAACTGAAAATAGTTGTGAATTGCTTTCAAAATTTGTATCTTTGACTTTCAGAAACAGCCGACGGTGCACGAAAGCGTTGCAGTAGTTGGTTGTGAATTGCTTTCAAAATTTGTATCTTTGACTTTCAGAAACAGCCATTTCGGCTTTGCTTCTTCAATAATTCTGTTGTGAATTGCTTTCAAAATTTGTATCTTTGACTTTCAGAAACAGCTCTCGAATTGGTGCCGTGTTAAATTTACGCGTTGTGAATTGCTTTCAAAATTTGTATCTTTGACTTTCAGAAACAGCATAATCTCTGTTTTTTCGGTTCTTGCTTTCGTTGTGAATTGCTTTCAAAATTTGTATCTTTGACTTTCAGAAACAGCGAAATATTCAATTATATTAAAACGAATGCAGTTGTGAATTGCTTTCAAAATTTGTATCTTTGACTTTCAGAAACAGCAAGATCGACGTGATGGCCGAGATCCAGCAGGTTGTGAATTGCTTTCAAAATTTGTATCTTTGACTTTCAGAAACAGCTTCATTAAAAGAATATCTAGTTGTTAATTTGTTGTGAATTGCTTTCAAAATTTGTATCTTTGACTTTCAGAAACAGCTAAAGTATTTTTGACAAATTTGGTAGCCCTGTTGTGAATTGCTTTCAAAATTTGTATCTTTGACTTTCAGAAACAGCTCGAACACGACGAAAGATTTAAAAAGATATGTTGTGAATTGCTTTCAAAATTTGTATCTTTGACTTTCAGAAACAGCTTAAAGATTTTCTTAAAAATAGCCGATAGCAGTTGTGAATTGCTTTCAAAATTTGTATCTTTGACTTTCAGAAACAGCAGAGGGGGAGCGGGATAAAAAGATTTATTTGTTGTGAATTGCTTTCAAAATTTGTATCTTTGACTTTCAGAAACAGCTC
>Ga0255346_1001786_pt1:5000-28802 | contig 28802 bp, 21 predicted proteins | sample wastewater_treat_FD_194410 | JGI IMG/M metagenome (GOLD analysis project Ga0255346, IMG submission 194410) | Wastewater microbial communities from Lulu Island WWTP, Vancouver, Canada - plant22 | ecosystem: Engineered > WWTP > Wastewater > Unclassified | place: Canada: Vancouver...
ACTGGTCAAGTGTGCCTGCGCCGAAAATGTAACGGGTCTTAAGCATCTTACCGAAGCTGCGGCAACAGGGGTCGGATAACGGAGGACAGAGGACAGAGGTGGGAAGTCCGATGGTTCGAAGTCGCGGTAATTCGTTATCCAGGAAGAAGTCGGAGAGCATGAAAGATGCCCATCCAAAGCTATCAAGATTTTGAGGTTTACGAGGGATATGGGCGGATAGACAGTGCGGCTGAGTTTCGCAGATACCAGCGAATGGCCCACGGTTCGGTTCAGGAGACCAAGGTATGGTTGGAGTTCGCGGATGCCTTGGGGTTTATGGGCAAGGCTGTTTGCGCTGAACTGACAGAGGGCTATGAACGGTTGGGGAAGCGAAGCTACCGTTTCATGCAAACATGGAAGTAGGAGCTCGGATTATCCATATCCGTCATCTGTCTTCCGTTATCCGACCTCCGTTGGGTAGGGGAGCATTGCACTGGCCTGTGAAGGTAGACCGAGAGGACTGCTGGAGGTTGTGCAAGGGATTATGCTGACATGAGTAACGATAAAGCGGGTGAGAATCCCGCTCGCCGTAAGCCTAAGGTTTCCTGGGTAAAGGTCGTCTGCCCAGGGTAAGTCGGTCCCTAAGGTGAGGCCGAGAGGCGTAGCTGATGGGAAACAGGTTAATATTCCTGTACCACCGGGGAAGCGTTTGAGCGATGGGGGGACGCAGGAGGGTAGGCCATCCGGGTGATGGAAGTCCCGGTACAAGCTGGTAGGCGGGGGGTTTAGGCAAATCCGGACCCTTGTATAACGCCGAGAGGTGATGTGGAGGGCGCAAGCCCATAAACTGGTTGATCCCATACTGCCAAGAAAAGCCTCGTAGCGAGTTTTCCAGGTGACCGTACCGCAAACCGACACAGGTAGGCGAGGAGAGAATCCTCAGGCGCGTGAGAGAACCCTGGTTAAGGAACTCGGCAAAATGACACCGTAACTTCGGGAGAAGGTGTGCCCTCATTAGGTGAAGATACTTGCTATTGGAGCTGAAGGGGGTTGCAGAGAAGAGGCGGTAGCGACTGTTTACTAAAAACACAGGACTCTGCTAAATCGCAAGATGACGTATAGGGTCTGACGCCTGCCCGGTGCTGGAAGGTTAAGGGGTGGTGTTATCGGGGGCAACCTTGAGAAGCGCTGAACCGAAGCCCCAGTAAACGGCGGCCGTAACTATAACGGTCCTAAGGTAGCGAAATTCCTTGTCGGGTAAGTTCCGACCTGCACGAATGGCGTAACGACTTCCGCGCTGTCTCAACCAGGGACTCAGTGAAATTGCAGTCTCGGTGCAGATACCGAGTACCCGCGGCTAGACGGAAAGACCCCGTGCACCTTTACTACAGCTTGGCATTGGATTTTGGGCGTGTATGTGTAGGATAGGTGGGAGGCAATGAAGTGGGGGCGCCAGCCTTCATGGAGCCAGCGTTGAAATACCACCCTTATGCGTTTAGAGTTCTAACCTGGATGAGTGAACCCTCATTGGGGACATTGCCTGGTGGGTAGTTTGACTGGGGCGGTCGCCTCCCAAAAGGTAACGGAGGCGCGCGAAGGTTCCCTCAGGCTGATTGGAAACCAGCCGTAGAGTGTAAAGGCAGAAGGGAGCCTGACTGTGAGAGAGACATTTCGAGCAGGGACGAAAGTCGGTCTTAGTGATCCGGCGGTTCTGAATGGAAGGGCCGTCGCTCAACGGATAAAAGGTACGCCGGGGATAACAGGCTGATCTCCCCCAAGAGTTCACATCGACGGGGAGGTTTGGCACCTCGATGTCGGCTCATCGCATCCTGGGGCTGGAGCAGGTCCCAAGGGTTCGGCTGTTCGCCGATTAAAGCGGTACGTGAGCTGGGTTTAAAACGTCGTGAGACAGTTTGGTCCCTATCTACCGTGGGCGCAGGAATTTTGAGGGGTACTGTCCCTAGTACGAGAGGACCGGGATGGACGAACCTCTGGTGTACCAGTTGTCACGCCAGTGGCAGCGCTGGGTAGCTAAGTTCGGACGGGATAACCGCTGAAAGCATCTAAGCGGGAAGCCTTCCCCAAGATGAGAATTCCCCTCCGGAGCGATCCGGGCTGAAGGCCCCTTGAAGACCACAAGGTTGATAGGTCGGGTGTGTAAGCACAGTAATGTGTTGAGCTAACCGATCCTAATGGGCCGTGCGGCTTGACCATTCTAAAAAAGGCAATTGGTCGAGATCAGGTGATACGCTGGAAAGAAACTCCTATTCGGAAGAACCCCTTTGGGGGGGTGGTATTAGCGAGGAGGCCACACCCGTTCCCATCCCGAACACGGTCGTTAAGCTCCTCCGCGCCGATGGTACTGCGGCCGCAAGGACGTGGCAGAGTAGGTCGCCGCCCCCCCATAACCTCATAAATGAGCCGGGAAGATGAAAACCTTCCCGGCTTTTTTGCGTCCATTTCAAGAAATAGCTGTCACCTTGTCACCGGCGAGTTCAACCCCGATCGGCCACACCAGTAGCAACTGAGCGCAAGCACGCTAATTTTTTTATCCTGGCATCGAGTCTGTCAAGAGGTGGCCGCAACCATGCAACGCTTTCTCAAGCCGCGGGCGGTAGACTACTTGTGCATTTCTCAGGGGATGAACATAAGGCTGAGGGAGGGAAAGAAGGTTATAAGGGCGAGGGTCAGGAGGAGGAGGATGATAAAGGGAATCGAGGCAAAGTAAAGGTAGATAACCGATTTCTCGAAGCGGATGCTGGCGATGAGGAGGTCCATGCCAATGGGGGGAATCGAGTAGCCAATCTGGAGATTAGTGAGGAAAATAATCCCAAGATGGAGCAGGTTGACGTCATAGCTCTTGGCGATGGGGACGATGAGCGGCACCACAATGACCAGCGCGGAAAAGATATTGAGCACGCAGCCGACCCCGAGGAGAAACAAGTTGAGAAGGACCAGGAAAGTGGTCTTGCTCTGCACATGAACGCGCATGAATTCCAGGATGCGGTTAGGAATCTGCTGGTCGATGAGGAAGCTGTTGAACGCAAGGGAAGCTCCCAGGATGACCACGATGGCGCCCACCATGACCATGGTTCGCATGATGGTGGACGGCAACTCCCGAAGCTTCACCTCGCGGTGTACGGCCACTTCGATCAGCAGCACATAAACGGTGGTGATCGCTGCCGCTTCGCTTAGAGCCAAAAAGCCGCTGAAGATTCCGCCCAGGACAACCACCGGCAGGAGAACCTCCCAGATGGCTTCGCGGAAAGCGGCCAGGAGCTCTTGGATGCTGAACGGGGCATGGGCTCCGGTGGAACGGCTTCGCAGGCCCTGTAGCATGCTGTAGAGAGACAGCAGGAGCAGCATCACCATTCCTGGTACCACTCCCGCCAGGAACAGATCGGCGATGTTAATGTCGGCGACCATGGCGTAGATGATCAACGGAAGGCTTGGTGGAAACAGTAGCCCAAGGCTCCCACAGGTGGTGAGAAGGCCCAGGGAAAATTTCTCAGGATAGTTATCGGCGATGAGTGCAGGGAGCATGAGCCCCCCCAGTGCGACGATGGTGACTCCCGACGCCCCGGTGAGGGCTGTGAAAAAAGCACAGGTGATCAGCGACACGATGGCCAGGCCGCCGGGGGCCCGGCCCATCAGGGCAGTGGAAAGCCTGACCAGGCGTCTACTGGCCTGACTCTCCGCGAGCACGAAACCGGCGAAGGCAAAGAGGAGGAGCGCAAGCAACATGGGGCTGGCAGCCAGTCGATACATTTCGATAACGACTACGGACAGGTCGATGCCCGCCTGATGGAAGCAGAGGATGGCCGCTGCGAAGATGATAATGAAAAGCGGGGTACCCGAGAACATCATTGTCAAGAGACTGGAGACCAGGAGGAAGTTCATGGCTCGGCCCCCTCGCGGTGGGATGGGGAAGTTCCCGGCAGCCTGGCGGCGAAGCGGATAGTCATCACCAGGAAACTGAACGGAAAAATGAGCTGCAGCATCCAGACCGGCAGAAACCCGAACGCCAGGTCCTGGCCCAGACGCTCGTTTTGAACAAACTCCCAGGAAGCATAGAACAGAACAACGCACACAAGCACGGGCAAGGCCCTGGCCAGGAAGGCGAGGGTTCGGGCCAAGGATGGCGGTAACACCTTCAGCAACAGATCGATGTGGATGTGTCGGTCTTCGGCAACGGCCCTGACTGCGCCGAGCATGCAGATCCAGAGGACGGCATGCCGCAGGAAAGTATCCCCCCAGAGCAACCCGGTAGAGAAGATGTTTCTGAGGATGATCTGAAGGAGACCGAAACCGGTAACGAAGGCAACGAGAAGGATGATCACTCCGGTTTCGAGAAGAGCGAACCATTGGCTGATGCGGTGCATGTGATCGCGGCCCTCACAAGTAACCACTGAAGGAGTTGCTTCGTTTCCTGCGAAAGACTCCATACCATCGCGGACACGGAAAGGCAACTCCTTACCGGCGGGAGGCTTCAGCAGGGCCTTGGCCTGGTAACTTTCCATGCCAAAGCTTCGGGGATCTGCGTTGCGCTGCCAGCCATAGCGAGCGCAGCTAAGGTCTGGAAACCAGCGCCTTCAGAATGACGCGGTAACAGCCGGGACGGTCAGTGTGACGGGTCAATTGGCGCTGTCCAGGAGCACAATCTGCTTCAGTGTTTCAGGTAGTTTTGTGGGCGTGAGCTGAGGCATGCCCTCCCAGCTCATCAGGAGCTCGCGATAGAAGGTGACGAGGCTGATGTTCACTTCCAGGGTCTGGCCGGAGTGAAGCTGCTTCACTCCGAACCAGGCGGCGGGGAGGAAGGCTTCCACCACCATATGGGGCAGGGATTTTTCGATTCGTTGGACGTGCCCTGCCGGGTCAAGACGTTCTGCTGGCCGTCCTCCGGCATAACGATAGAGCCGGGGCGCCACCTCAAACCCGTCAGGAAAGGCCGGGTTGGGCTGAGGAACGAGATGGATGACATATTGTTGCACCTTGCCCCTCTTGCCTGAAGGCTTCACGCGCAGGTTGATTTGAAAGGTTTCGGCAAGAGGAAATTCTTGTCCATGGGCGAGGAAGGCCGGATCCACATAGGTGTTTGCCAGGGTTGCCAGGTAGAGGCCCTCCGGTGCCCAAGCCAGATGGACGTCCCCGAAAGGCACATAGGGCGAGGGGGTATGAAACCCGCGCAGCCGGGTCTGAGCCTTGTCCCAGTCAAGGAGAGACTGGTCGTTTACCTTGATGGACCGGGTAATGGCCGGAACGGGATAGGGATGGCGTGAGCCGTGAGGCGAGTCTGAGCTTGAGGGGGATTGAACTGGCAGGTTGGCGCTGGCCCGGTGGATGTCATCGAGCTGCGGGTGCCATAAGCGAAAGCCTTCCGTGAGCTCTTCATAGGGACGGTTGGCGAGATCGATCAGCCCCATATTATAGTCTTCACCATCTTCTCGCCCCCCCACCGGTTCGTCGCAATACTGGAACCAGTGGGTGCCCACCAGATTGGGAAAACCGGCAAAATTACGCAGCGCATTCATGGCGCCGTAGGCCCTCTCCGTTTGTGTTTGGACGGTCATGAGGTGGCCGGGTTTGGGATGCTTGTTCCGGGCGGTTTCATTACGATTGCCGCTGCGATTTTCCTGGGCGGCAAAAAAGAATTCCGTTACCAGCACCGGCTTCTTGCTCAACCGGCGCAGGCCTTCGAAATAGTAGGGCGCCACCCAGCCATCGGGAACATCCACATTGTAATTGGTGGAAATGACATCCACCCAATCCTGCATGGCCAACACCGCATCCTGATGATAGTAAAGCGGTAGTCGGTCGCCGAGGAGGAGGGCGTCGGGATGCGCCTGTCGCAGGGTCTCTGCCATAAGGCGGTAATAGTGCTGGCAGTAAAGGTGCATAAAGCGGTTGACCAGCTGAATGCCGTAGCCACCCGGACGAAGCTGCAATTTGGCGCCAGACTCCTTGAGACCGTCGAAACCGGTCACCGACCCTGGCGGGACCCAGTCCCGCACAAGTCGGTCCCAGTGCCCCTGATAATGGTTGAACAGCAGTTGCCAGAGGAACCGCTTGGTGTGGTTCTCCCAACCCTTATCGAGATACCAGATGAACAGGGCTGAATTCCACCATCCGACTTCATTGTCGGAGTAATAGCCCAGCAGCTTGGGATCGTTGCGATAGGGGGCGGTGAGCCTCTTCGCCCATTCGAGGGTCCTGGTCGGCTGGTCGGGAGCGAAGGGATCGAACCAGTGGAATTTGGAGTTGCGGCCGAGCTCAAGGTCTACCGTCAGAGCAAAGTCGAATTCGGGTGATGGGTCCGACCAGCCGCCGCGGGTATTGAACCCCCACTCCCGGAGTTGGGCGCCTGCGGCGCGACGCCATGCCTCGATGGCAGGATAGAAGTTACCCCAGTAAAAGGCCTGCTTTGCCAGGCTTTTAGGGCTTTCTTTGCCGGGGTCCAAGAAATTGACACCCTTGGAAAAGAAAAGCTGCCCTTCTGGTGTCACCAACCACTGGACTCCCTCCTTTTCGAAGGTTTGCCAGCGAGCAGGGGAGACCGGGAGAGCCTTCCGGCTATGGGGGGCTTGTGGTACCCTATCAGTCATGCCGCCGTTCAGAACTCCTCCGCCAGCCGCAACGGTGGTGCTTGCTAGAAGGGAGAGCATCACCAGGAGCAAGGCCAGGGAGCACGAAAAAAAACGTATCATCGGTCCGTCGTGAACCCTGTCAACTATTGGGCTGTTTGAAGGAGAGGGCATATTCCTGAGGAATGGTCAGAACCTGAGCCGGGTCCAGCCGGCCGAAGATCTCCTGATCGGTGAGGAAGATCTTGAAGAACCCGCCCAGGATCTGATGTTGTGACTGGTGGGCGGACAGTGCCCGCTCCTTGCTTTCCAGATCGTCATCGGTCAGCGGCAGTTCGAGCCATTGGGTGGAAGCAAGGGTGCCGGATCCCGTTGTCGACATGAAAAGTCCTGCTTTTCGGACCTCTTGCAGCCAGTCAGGCGATGTCGGATAGTCTTTGAAATGAACCAGGTAGGTCAGGATTTCCAGGTTGTCCAAGGCGAGCTCTCTTTGTTGATTCAATTGACGCAGTGCCTCAAGCACAAAAATTCCGGTGGCACAATGGTCAGGGTGATAATCTCGGGGATCGGGCAGGATGATCCAGTCGGGACAAGATTCATCGATGATCCTGGCTATTTCGTCTTTGAGGTTGACTCCCGCATAGGCTGCCCATCGGCTGAAGGCGCCCGTGTAGCCGACCGAGCTGAACCTGGTGTGCGGGGAGGTGAAGGGTGTCAGCCGGGACCAATGGTCCTTCAGAAGATCATCGATTCCGCCGTCGGGAAATCCCAGGAAAATGATATCTTCGGGCGGTATGCCCAGCTCGCACATTGCCTGTAACGCCTCTTCGCGGCGTTGCTTGCCGTATTCGATAAAATCCTGGGAAGATCCGGGCTCATCGCCCAACTGCTGTTGCAGGGCTTCTCGGTAGCCATCGCCGTTGGTGACAAAGACCACCCGCACCGCTCCCCCCTGTGCCACCACCTGGTTCATCAGGCCGCCAGCAGCCAGCGATTCGTCATCAGGATGGGGAGCGAAAACGATTACCCGCAGCCCTTCGGTCACCTGCAGGGCATCGTCCTCCAACCAGAGACAGGTCGAAATAGTGTTAGCCAATGGCTGGATCAGGCTGAACAAATAACTCGCCAGCTCCTCACCGCGCATTTCTGCTAAATCGCCAAGAAAACCGGGATCCTCTTTGTTCTCATCAGCAGGCAAATCAAGGTGACCAGCGGTCGATACCGTCAAGCACGAGAATGTAATCGCTATCACCAATAAGAGCCTCGCCAGCATATTCCGAGTTCCTCCTGTCAGCATCAGAATCCTCCTCCACAGGCAGAGGCCACTCTTTCCTGATCCCTTCAATCAGGTCCTCAGTTCTTTCCTCAGCCACAGCAAAAGCAGGCTACCGTCAATAGCCATCCAGGGTAGGTGCCGGGGATGTCCGTGTGTCTGGCTGCAGGGCGGATCACGCTTCGACGCCGGCAGCAGAAACAGCGGCATCCTAACATGAGTTGCAACCGAGAAAAAGAGCCAATGCCGTGCCCTCGAAAGGTTTCTTGTAGCAAAATAGATGCCTGTTGTTGCGGCCCGGGGGAGCCGGAATGCGAATTGCGAACAGCTGGCAGCGGGAGCTTGGCCCTCTCATCATAAAGATTGTAAAAAATAAAGGATTAAACTAGATTATCGTTCCGCCTTGCGGCGGTGTGAGCGCGAATAGCAAGCGGGCCTGAGCGTTTTTTCAGAGCGGCGCTCGCCGGCTGAGGTGGAACCATGGTCTTGGATGCGAACGGGAAAGGAGTATTCATGCATCTTCGTAAGCGTTGTGCGGTTACGGGTGGAGCCGGTTTCCTCGGTTCTCACCTCTGTGAGAGGCTTCTCAAAGAGGGCTACGATGTCCTGTGTATTGATAATTTCTACACGGGGAGCAAGAGGAACATCGTTCACCTCTTGGACAATCCCTATTTCGAACTCCACCGCCATGATATCACCTATCCCCTCTACGTCGAGGTCGAAGAGGTCTTCAACCTGGCCTGCCCGGCCTCCCCGGTCCATTACCAGAACGATCCCGTGCAGACCACCAAGGTCAATGTACACGGTTCCATCAATGTGCTGGGACTGGCGAAAAGGTTGAAGGCAAAGATCATGCAGGCCTCGACCTCGGAGGTTTATGGAGATCCCAAGATCCACCCCCAGAAGGAATCTTACTGGGGCCATGTCAACCCGATTGGCCGCCGTTCCTGCTACGATGAGGGTAAGCGTTGTGCCGAGACCCTGTTCTTCGATTATCACCGCCAGCACGCACTGAAGATCAAGGTTGCCCGCATCTTCAATACCTACGGTCCCCGGATGCACCCCAATGATGGGCGGGTGGTTTCGAACTTCATTGTCCAGGCGCTCACCGGCAAACCCATCACTATCTATGGGGACGGCAGCCAGACCCGGTCTTTCTGCTATGTGGACGATCTGGTGGAGGGTTTCCTGCGTTTGATGGCGACCGACGATGGCTTCACAGGGCCGGTCAACTTGGGCAATCCGGGTGAATTCACCATTCTTGAGCTGGCCGAAAAGGTTTTGAGCATGACCGGGTCAGCGTCAGAAATCATTCACATGCCATTGCCTGCGGATGATCCCATCATGCGCCGACCGGACATCACCCTGGCCAAGGAAGCACTCCGATGGGAGCCTCGAGTGCCCCTCGATGAAGGCTTGCGCAAGACGGTGGATTACTTTGATGATCTACTGGTCACGGGAAACCTCGACTGAGGGGCTGTCCCAAAACAACAGGTTTCCATTTTGGCGGTATGAGATCAGGATTCCTCAATCTCCCCGTCCGACCCTGACTGATCCAGGAGAGCTTGCGGCAGTTCCTGCAGAAAACGGCTCGGTTCCATGTACTCATTCCGCCGAAATTCGGCCCGGGTCAGATGCAGGTGATCGGAGGCTCTGGTCATCGCCACGTACATGAGCCTCCGTTCCTCTTCGAGACCAGCGTCATAAGCCTGGTCGTCGGTGGCCCGCTTCTGCGTCATGGACCTGTGGTGGGGAAGAATGCCCTCCTCCAGCGCAACTACAAACACCACCTTGAATTCCAGCCCCTTGGCGGCATGAATGGTAGAAAGCTTGACGCCGGTTTGGGCGTCGGTCAAGTCCTGGTCTTCTCTGAGGAGTGCTGCGTCCTCGAGGTAAGCTTCGAGTGAATCCTTGCGGGAGGCATCGAACGCCATCTCCCTGATATTGTCAAGACGGTTTTCGAAGTCTTCAAGATTGTCGGCTGTGGCTCGCAGGTGCTCTTCGTAGCCCATTTCAGCAAGTACTCGGGAGATGGCAGTGGCGGGTTTCTCCGATGCCAGGGTTTCCAGGAACTGCAGGAGGGTGTGCAGCGCCGTGGCGGTCTTGGGGGGTAGCATGCGGTTTTTCAGACACCGCCAGGCAGCCTCCTGGAGGGACAGGTTCGGTTCTTTGCAGAGTTGGATCTTTTTCAGAGCGCCAGGGCCGATACCGCGTTTGGGGACATTGATAATCCGCTCGAACGCGATTTCGTCATGCGGATTAGCGGCGCTTAGCAGGTAGGCATTGAGATCCTGGATCTCCCTTCTCTGGAAAAAGCCCTGGGCTCCCGCCATGGTGTAGGGTATTCCCTCGAATCGCAAAGCGCGTTCAAAGGGAAGCGAAGTGAACTTGGTGCGGAAGAGGATAGCGATCTCTTCCAGATGGAGACCTTCATAACTCGCATAGGATCGGCATGTTCCCGCGACCCACCGGGCTTCCGCTGCTTCATCGGGAAACTCGATGACCCGGATGAGTTCGCCCTGACGACCGCTGAAGCATGTCTTCTTCATCCTGCGAACATTGTTGGCGATGAGCGTGTCGGAGGCGGTCACAATCTGGGCGGTTGAGCGGAAATTTTCTTCGAGCTTGAACACCTTTGCATCGGGATGTTTCTCGGGAAACCTGATGAAGTGGAGGGGTTCTGCACCCCGGAACTGGTAGATGCTCTGGTAATCATCGCCGACCACCGTCAGCCTGCCGTCTCGCAAGAGCAGATCGACGATTTCATTTTGGATGTTGTTGGTGTCCTGAAATTCGTCGATGAGGATGTATTGGAAGTTCTCCTGATAGCGTTTTCTGACCTCGGGAAACCGGGCAAAGAGGTCCCGGGTCAAGAGCAGGATGTCATCGAAATCGACCGCATTGCTGCGTTCGAGCAATTCGTTATACCGACAATAGATCTCGCGCTTCCTGGGCAGCTTCCCGTGGAGTTGGAGGTAGTTGAGCGGGTCCGCTGAGCTCTTGGCATGGGAGATCATGCTCACGGCTCCGGGGAGAAATTTCTTGTCCAGGTTGAATTCTGCCAGAACCTTCTTGAGGTGGGTTTTTTGCTGCGAATCATCGTGGATGGAGAGGGGAGTCCGATAACCGAGCAGGTGGCAGTGTTCCTTGAGGATTCTGAAACAGGCGCTGTGGAATGTGCGCACCCACGGAAAATCGGCTATCGGGAGACCGGTGATTTCCTCCAGCCGTCCTTTCATTTCCGCTGCCGCCTTGTTGGTGAAGGTGATGGCCAGGATCCTTGCGGGGTCGAGCGTGAGTTCATTGACGAGATAAGCAATCTTGTGGGTGAGAGTTCTGGTCTTGCCACTGCCAGCGCCGGCAGTAACGATGGCGGGGCTCGAGACCCACCGTACCGCGGCCTCCTGAACCGGTGACAGATGCTGGCGCAACATGGCCAAAGCCTCCTGTGAAGTAGCTTCACCGTCAGCGTCCAAGAAAAGGCTCGAACGCATGGGGCGAAGGGAAGCCTATAAAGCTTCCCCGGCGAGAAAGCAACCTCATTCCCTGAGTTCAGGAAATTTGCGGTGTCACCGGGTGCAGTTCCTGTATAATAAAATAGAGTAAAACGGTATCGAACTGGTACTGTCGCGAACAGCATTGAGTGAGGAGATCCAGAATGAACCTGTCAAACCTTCTGAACGGCTGTACCGGAGCGGGGAGACTTGCGCTGATCGGCATGATTATGCTGATGTGTGGATGCCGGTCGCTCATTTTTGACCCGCGTGGCCACTTGGTGCCGGAAGAGAAGTGGATTGCAGTTCCAGAGACGGGAGCGGAAACCGGCGTATTCGAGAATGAGGATTTGACGATTACCTACAAAATGGTCAGGAACTCTGGTGAGTTGCGTGTTCTGGGTGAGATTCGGTTTGCCGACCGAATCTCCAAAAACTTTCCCACCATTCAATATTTTCATCTGGGCGCTCTGCTGCTGAATGACCAGGGGAGGATTATCGAAATCAGCAACCTTGCCAGTGTTGCCTTCTATAAGACCCAATATGCAACGATACCTGACTACCCGCTGGTCTTCAACACGGTCCTGCGGGTGGTGGGAAACACTCGGTTCATCGCCTTCCAATATACCGGCAGGGGGCTCGATATGGGTGACCCCGAAGGCGGCGGAACGATGGATTTCTGGGAATATCCCGTGTATTAACGGAGACAGGCACCATACGAAAGGCGCTAATGGTAGGTGGGGCGTTCGTCCTGGTCTTTGACGATTGTTAAATGAGGCCTTCCTCTACGCTTAGAGGGAGGTTTCCCGCTACTGATTCTTGGTTTCTGCAGCATTTTCGAGATCGGCATGAGGACGATGATTCCCCCAACCATTGCCATCCCGACGCCAGCATAGATATTAGTCGCAAACGACAGGATGCCGGCGTAGACGACCGTTACACCCATTAGAATCATCCCGACGGATTTGATATTCATAACAGGATTATTCCTTTCCTCGTTGGCATTGGTAACGTCTGGAGCTTTGGGAGTCAATGACTCATGTGCCATGAGGTGGAGCGCCGCAGCGGAGAATACCAACGAATGGTTGCAGGTGTCAAATCCATGCGCCAACGTGGTTCATGGAGCCAATCCTCCCCTTGAAGAGGGTGCCGGGATGGCCTGTCAGTGCTTTCGAGTATCAGATGTGGCAACGGCTTTTCCGCTGTCAGGGTCATTGAAGTGACAGGTCATCGAGAGCACACCGTCCTCGAACAGGGTGTGGATCTTATACGGCATGGAATTGAAGAGTTTGGCCATGGCACGGTTCTGCATCGAAGTGTAGGCGACAAAACCGCTGATATGGTTGTCCTGGGCCGCCTCGATGAGCTTCTTCAGGATGATCTTCGAGAGCCCCCTGCCCCGCCATTCCCGGGCCACGGAAAAAGCGACTTCTGCAATGTTCGTTGCTGGATCCAGGGCATACCCTCCAAGGCCGATGATCTTGCCGAAACCGAATTCTCCGACCACGGCCACAATCGTCATATCATGCACGTAATCGATTTCATACATTGAGGCAACATCGTCCCGGATGAAGCTGGTCTTCCGGTGGAAGAAACGTGATACAATGTCGTCAGCGTCGAGATTGTAGAAGTGCTCCTGAATCCGCCGCTCGTCCACCGGCTTGGCCGGACGGATCGTCACCCGGTGTTCGCCAAGCTGCAGGATCTCTTCATATTTAAGGGGATAAACGGCGTGGACTGCTTCCTTCAGGCTGCGTTCGGGACCAACGAGGTCAAGTTTCCGGGCATTAAAGAAGAGCTCATCTCGAAAATCAGGATGTGCAAGGCTGATCATGGCCACGGCCCGTTCTTGAAGGCTTTTGCCGAATAGATTGACCGCCCCGAATTCGCTCACGACATAATAGACGTCGCTTCGGGGAATGACTACGGCGGTGTTGGCCAGCATGGGCATGATCCTGCTGATTTTGCCATCCCGCGACGTCGACGGCACCAGCACGATCGATTTGCCGCCGGGTGAGCGGGCTGCGCCGCGCACGAAGTCAAGCGTACCCGTCACGCCCGAAAAAAGATTCTGGGGGCGGGCGTCAGCAGCGACCTGGCCGGTCAGGTCCATGATGGTTGCGACCTGGATCGAGATCATCTTATTGTGGCGGGCGATGATGTAAGGATTATTAACATAGTCCGACGCATGAAATTCGATACTCGGGTTATCGTGGAGGAACTCATAGAGATTAGTCGTCCCAATAGCGCTGCTGGCAACGCATTTCCCTTCGTTCCAGCCTTTCTTGCGGTTGGTAATGACACCCTTGGCCACCAACTGCATCATGCCGTCAGTCATGAACCGGGAATGAATGCCAAGGTCGTTCTTGTCGGACAAGGCCTGCAGGATGGCGTTCGCGGTCGCACCCACACCCAGATGGAGGGTCGAGCCGTCTTCAACAAGTTTGGTGAGGTGTCTGGCAATCAAACGGGCGGCTTCGAAAGGGGTGTGCGGTTCGATGGTCAGCAATTCTTCCTCATGCTCTACGACCAAATCCACATCGTTCACATGAATGAAGCTTTGGCCCAATACCCTCGGCATCTTGGGGTTGACCTGGGCAATCACCAGATCGGCCGAAAAAGCAGCGGCCATAGTGATGTCCACGGAGATCCCAAGGCTCATCCAGCCGAAATCGTCGGGAGGGGAGACCTGGATGAGGGCCACGTGAATCGGGATCTGCCGGGTCTGAAACAGCCGCGGGACATCGGAGAGGTTGATGGGGGTGAAGAATCGACGGCTCCTGGCAAGGGGCTCAAAGATAGTGGAACCTGAGTAGAAGGACCTGATGTTGAAACTGTGTTGAGTGGCCTCACTGGCGATAAGAGTGAGCGGCGCGGTTTCGAGGCTCAACAGCCTCACCACTTCGAGGTCGGTAAAGCTGGGAGCCTGTGCCGCCAGTTCCTTGATGAGGTGTTGGGGTTCGCCGCAGGCTGTGCCGATAAAAATCCTCTGACCGGACTTGATGGCACCGATTGCCTGACTGGCTGAACGCCGCTTCTTGACGTAGTCATCCGCCCAGTAGCTCGTAAGCATAAGGCCATTCATCCTTTATTCTGCGGTCTCTTTCCAGGGAAGCCTGTTTCCTGCTTTCGAAACGGTAATGAACGGACCTGACAGCATCCGGAATACAAATACACTGGGGGTGGGAACCGGCGACGCACGGTGATGAGTTCGGAGGATCATGTAAACCTGCCGGGGCTCTACGTCTGGAAGCAATGGGAAAGAGCTTGGCGGATGCTGTTTCGTAATCATTATACAAGTTTGAGCGCCTTTTTCCATCGCAAATGTTGAGCAACTGTCGGTTTTCCGATGGCAGATGGCTCAAATGCTATTGCTGGGGGAAGGTTTACTTTAAGGTTCACTCCGAGTTATACGAGAGGGCGCGTGCGGGTGGCCTGGGTTGAGGGTGGGTATGGAAAGAGGTCGACATGAATTACGGTGACAGACTGCTCATGGTGGTCTTGGTGATAATGCTCCTGGGAGTTGGGGTGCTCCGGGAAGTGATCTGGGGAGAGCATCCATCACAGCCTCCTGCAATTCCTCTGGCAGTGCCCTACTTCACTCCGCCGGAGCGGCTCGATTTTTGTGGCGAACCCGTACCGCTGGAGCTCCAGGAGGTGAAGGAGCGGTTTGACCGGGAGTTTACGGTCGTTGTTTACAGCCATGCCCAGGTATACCTCTGGTTGAAGCGCCTGCAGCGCTACTTTCCCTGGCTGGAGAAAGAGATTGCCAGGAACCGCCTGCCGGATGATCTAAAATATGTTGCCGTGGCCGAAAGCGATCTTCTGCCCGCAGCATCTTCACCGGCGGGTGCGGTTGGGCCATGGCAGTTCATCCGAAGCACCGGGACCAATTACGGCCTGGCCCAGTCAGAGGCACTCGATGAACGGCGCGACTTCGAACGGTCGACGCAATCCGCTTTCCGCTATCTGCAGGATTTGCGCGACATGTTCCAAAATTGGACTCTTGCCCTGGCGGGTTACAATTGTGGGGAAAGACGGGTACAAGACGAGATCAGAAGGCAGAAAGTGAATGACTATTACCTGCTGAAATTGCCCACGGAGACGGAACGCTATATTTTCAGGATTCTCGCGATCAAAGAGGTGCTCAGTCATTCCGCAAAGTATGGCTACGCTCTCCCGACGGGGGCTGGTTATCCTGAAGTAGCGGTGGACCGGGTTGATGTGGTAGTGCCCCGTGACCTCCCGATCCAAGCAGTAGCGGCGCTTGCCGGAATAACCTACCGGGAGTTCAGGAACCTCAATCCTGCCTTCATCGCCCACAGTCTTCCCCAGGGTACTCACTCTCTCAGGCTTCCCTTGAATAAGGGAAACGAGTTCAGGGTCCGTTTCGAAACCTTCAAGGCTGAATACCAGCCTGAGACTATTTCGCACAGGGTGGTAAAGGGGGACACTCTGAGTGGGATCGCGGCGCGCTTTGGCGTCAGTACCGCAGAGCTGCGGGCCTGGAACGGACTCCAGGGAGACACCATGCACCCTGGTCAGGTGATCAAGATCATTAAGCCGTAACGGATGCTCGCGACCGAAAGCGGGGTGGTGCACGAGACGAACGAAGTGCTTGACAATGGTTGCGGGGAGTTCTACCATAACGAGCCCATAAGGCATTAAAAATTCACTATATTTTGGTGGGTAATGGGTATTTATCAAAAGATGGCGGATCGGATCAGACGAAGCCAGTATGCGATTGCCCTGACGGGAGCTGGTATTTCGGTCGAAAGCGGCATTCCCGATTTTCGCAGTGCGGGCGGATTGTGGTCGAAATATGACCCTCTTGAATTTGCCTACATCGAGTCCTTTCGAGCTAATCCCGGTAAGGTATGGAAGATGCTCGTAGAGCTTGACGAAATTTTGCTGAGAGCCAAACCCAACGGCGCGCATCTATCTCTGGCGGAACTCGAGAAGCGGGGTATTCTGAGGGCGATAGTCACTCAGAACGTGGACAGTCTTCACCAGCGGGCAGGGAGCAGGGTCGTGGTGGAATTCCACGGCAACAACCGCAGCCTGAGGTGTGATGTGTGCGGCTGGAGGGTTGCGCGGGAAGCTGTTTCCCTGGCCGCTCTGCCACCGCTGTGCTCCTGCGGAGGAGCTTTGCGCCCTGATTTGGTCTTCTTTGGGGAGGCTATTCCGGCCGCTGCTTACAACCAGGCCCTGGCAGTGGCCGAGAAGTGCGATTTTATGGTGATCATCGGGAGCTCAGCATCCGTTGCCCCGGCTTCTCACCTGCCCCTGCTGGCCAAACGCAAAGGTGCCTTTTTACTGGAGATCAACCCTAGAGCCTCAGAACTTTCGAAGCATCTGACAGACGTACGCATTGCCGAGCCCGCCGGCGTTGCCTTGCCCGCTATTTTGACGGCAATTGATAACCATGATCACTTCTAGGGACTAATTGCGATGTCATGTACCTTGTCATTCCTTGCGACGCTTGCTTATGCCGCTCCTGAAGCCGTAACCCCCCCTTATCAACGGGGCGGAAACGGGGTCTTGGAGATGGTCAGCCATGCCGGCCCCATGGTAAAATTTGTCCTGGCGGCCCTCCTCCTCCTCTCCATCGCCTGTTGGTGCGTGATTTTGCTGAAGGCGCGGCTGGTCCGAAGGGCCAAGAAGGAGTCCATCCAATTCATCGATCTCTTTCGCCAGCGAAAGAACTACGCCGTCTTGTACCGGGACAGCGAGCTCTTGGAGGACAGTCATCTCGCTCAGCTGTTCCGGGTAGGCTATTTGGAATTGAATCGTCTCAGCAAGTCGCTCGAAACCAAGAATATCCAGGAATTGAAAGTGAACCCGGAGGTCCTGCTCGAAAACGTGGAACGGGCCATTCAGGGTGGTACGATGGCCGAGCGGCAGCGTTTCGAGCGCTTTTTGCCGCTTCTGGCTACCACTGGTAGTACGGCTCCTTTTATCGGCCTTTTCGGCACCGTCTGGGGGATCATGACGAGCTTTCAGGATATTGGCCTCAAGGGCGCGGCAAATCTTGCCGTTGTTGCCCCGGGCATTTCCGAGGCCCTGGTGGCCACGGCCATGGGCCTTGCTGCGGCTATCCCGGCGGTTGTCGCCTTCAACCATTTTTCCAATCATATCCGCATGATCGAAAATGAAATGAGCCATTTTTCGGCAGACTTTCTGAATATGCTCAAACGAGATCTCATGCGGCGGGGACGGCAGGACGAAGGCGTCGGTGAACCACCGCGAGTGTCAGCCGTGTCGGAAGCCTAGCTCGATGGAAAAGAGGCTTGCGTCTTGCTGCGGCAATTGTCTGCGCTTTGGTGAATGCCAGCTGAATAGCAGCAATCTGCCCGGTGAGTCTTCAATGGCGAGTAGATGGTCGAAGGGGATTGACCATGGGAATGAGTACGGACGGTAGCAGCCAGAGCGGCAGAATGGTTTCGGAAATCAATGTCACTCCTTTTGTGGATGTGATGCTTGTGCTCCTCATTATCTTCATGGTAACCGCTCCCATGATGACCCAGGGCATTGATGTCAATTTGCCCCAGGCTTCGGCACCAGCCATCCCGGCTGAAGAAGAGCGATTGATGGTGACGGTCACTCAGAATCGCGAAATCTTCATCAATGAGTATCCGGTCGATCTGGAGGGACTGGGCCCCAAACTGACATCCATCTATCAGAACAGGGGCAATCGGCAGGGGGTTTTCTTGAGGGCCGACGAAGGAATCCCGTATGGCTTTGTGGTTCAGGTCATGGGGACCATTCGTGAGGTCGGAATCGATCAGATCGGGATGGTCACCGAGCCGCTCAAAGGCCCTGTGAAGCCAGCCAGACCGTAGTGGCTTCGGCAAGCGATTCAGCAACCCGCCGCAATTGAGGGTGTTGCCTTGGAATCATTGACTCTGTCATCCCGTAAGTTGGCACGAGAGGATGTCTGGAGCGGAATTGGAGGGTCTTTTCTGCTCCATGTTCTGATCTTTGCCGTTGCTATCGCCGGTCCCCTGACCACTTCGAAGAAGATTACGGTAAACTCGGCCTGGACAGTTGACCTGGTGAGCATGCAGGATCTTGGCTTGGGAGGCGAAGCGGCGTCCCGGGCGGTAGCACCCAAAGGTGCTGCGGTGGCGAAGAGTCAGGAAGGGCAAAAGAGGGAGTCCGGCGGGCGTGACAAGTCGGGTCCCCTGGTATCGGTCAAGCGATTGCAGCTAAATGAGCGTTCAGCAAAAGCGGACGCGGAAATCAAGAAGCTGGAGACCGCCGAGATCCCGAAATTTGCCAGCAGCGCCAAGAGCAGTGTGGCGGTGGAGAAGAGCCTCGATAGGCTGATTCCCAAACCGAAACCAAGGGAAGAGCGAACTGCATCAGCGCCGGAGGCCCGTGATGCCAACGAGAAGGGTGCTCCAGCGGCGGCCACTTCTTCCCAGAAGACGACACCGGTGAAGGCGGAAGGGGGGCAGGCGGGTGAAAAGTCGGCGGCTGGTTCCCGGGATGGGGCCAGCAAAGCGGGAGATAAGAGCGCACCGGCCGTGGGACCGCCAGGCGGCAGCGATGGTGCCCAGGTTGGACTGGCGCGCCGGCTCTACTATACGGAAATCTGGAACGCCATACGCCGACAGTGGGTTCTGCCCGAATATTTGAAGGCGCAGCATTTGGAAACGGTTCTGGTGGTGGTGATCAGACGGGATGGTAAGGTTCTGGATCTGCGGGTGGAGAAGAGCTCGGGCAATGAAGCGTATGATGAATCGGCCCGGCGAGCGGTACGCAAGGCCGACCCCCTGCCGGCCTTTCCCGCGATCTACAGCCCTGCCCAGGAAGAAATCGGCTTGCGCTTTCGCCCTGAAGACCTTTCGTGAGTGAGGAGTGAGGAGTGAGGAGAAAGGGGTTAGGCGTGAGATATGGGAAGACGCTGAGCATGAGTGAAGGGGTAGTTATGGGCTTTTCCTTCCTCAATTCGGATCTGGACTCCAGTAGGTGTGCTGCTCACATCTCGCGCCTCACGCCTTACGCCTCGTGCTTGGTCGGTTTGGCTGCTTTTCTGCTTGTGAGCGTCATGGCTTGCGCCTGGGTCGGTCCGGTTTGGGGACAGCGAGTCACTATCGATATCACCCAGCCGAGCTTTGAGCGGATACCTATCGCTATCCCTGATTTCAAGCGTCAGACGGCGGAACAGGCGCAACTGGCTCGGGAAATGGGGGAGACCCTGGCTAAGGATCTCGATTATTCGGGAGTTTTCCGCACTCTCGATCCCAAAGGCTTTCTCGAAGATCCGCAAGCCATGGGACTGACGGCAGCCGACATCAAGTTTCCGGACTGGCGAAGAATCGGGGCCGATTTCCTGGTGCGGGGAGCCTATCAGATCCAGGGTTCCAGCGTGAGGATGGAGGGCCGGTTATTCGATACGGTCAGCGCGCGGATGGTGGTGGGTAAAGTCTATGAAGGCGACACACGGAATTGGCGGTTGATGGTCCACCGGTTCGCTGACGAGATTCTCTATGCGCTCACTGGAGAACGAGGGGTGTTCGACAGCAAGATTGCCTACGTCCAGGCGCAGGGCAATGCGAAAGAAATATTCGTGGTCGATTTCGATGGCAGCAATCCCCTTCAACTTACCCGCGACAACAGTCTCAACCTTTCGCCCGCCTGGAATTCAAACGGTACGCAATTGGCCTATGTGAGTTACAAAGATGGTGGCACCAAGGTTTATACTGTGAATGTGACGGATGGTTCCCAGCGACTGGTAAGTGGCCACCCGGGCCTCAACATCGCTCCCGCCTGGCGGCCCGGAAGCAATGAGCTGGCGGTAACCCTGTCCAAGGATGGTAATCCCAGCATTTACCTGGTTTCATCTGCCGGGGGAGTGATCCAGAAGCTCGTTCAGGGCTGGTCCATCAATGTGTCCCCGGCCTGGTCTCCGGACGGTAGACGTTTGGCGTATGTTTCGGATGAGACCGGCAATCCCCAGATCTATGTGCTCGATGTGGGCAGTGGCGCGAAGCGCCGCATCACCTTCAGCGGGAACTATAATACCGCTCCATCCTGGAGTCCTAAGGGGGACTGGATTGCCTTCACCAGCCTGAGCGGAGGGAGGCACAATATCGCCATCATTCGACCGGACGGCGGCGAGCTGCGGCAACTCACCCACGGTGAGGGTACTAACGAGGATCCCACCTGGTCTCCGGATGGACGCATGATTGCGTTTACGTCCACCCGCGATGGCAGCCGTGCTGTCTGGGTGTTGCAGACAAATGGGACGGGCGTACGACGACTTACTGCGGGTGGGGGGGGGCTGGAGCTTCCCGACTGGTCACCGCGCATAGGGGCAAGGTGAAGCGGCGGATGTGGGATGCCTTGAATTACGGGACAATACGTTTCCGGGGCACATCCTGCGTGCGGTGCTGTCAGAACGGATAGCCAATTTCCCATTGTCGTTCTTCCAGAATTAGATAAGCAAGGGCGAGGAACATGGAGCTTCGCACATTGACCGGTATGGTAAGAAGGAGGATTCACATGAGGCATCGTTCGCTGTTGGGGCTGTTGTTGCTGGTTGGGTTGATGGCCGTAGGGTCCGGCTGTGCCAAGAGCACGGTGCCCCCTCAAGCGGGTTTTGGTCCCGAGAGTGGGGCTGCCGCCGAAGGCTACGGTGCTGGCGGGTACGGCAAAGCGGGAGGCGCAGGTCTCGAGGATGCTCGATGGCGGGAACTGGGGCTGAATTCCGAGGCAGAACAGACTGAATTCCTTGCCAAAGCACAACGCTTTGAAAACGAAGACATCTATTTCGACTATGATGCGTATACGTTGAGTGAGCCGGCCAAGCGAATTCTTGATGAAAAAGCGGCGTTTCTCAAGCGCTACCCCAAGGTTAAGGTGACGGTAGAGGGCCATTGTGACGAGCGTGGCACCACCGAGTATAATCTGGCTCTCGGAGAACGACGGGCCAACAGTGCGCTACAGTACCTCAGCAATTCAGGGGTGGATCGGAGCAACCTTACCACTCTCAGCTATGGAAAGGAGCGTCCGCTAGCCACAAGCCATGATGAATCATCCTGGGCGAAAAATCGAAGGGCTCACTTTGTCCTCAATTATTGACCGGTCATTGAGTGCGAGACTAGGTGTTCAGGGGGCAGACTCCCGCTAAAGCTCTGCTTCGTGGCTGACCAACAGATCACGATTTACTGCCAGCGCTTTGGATCTCTAAACGAATGTGGAACACTCATCCATGGGGAGGGCAGGTTATGACGACTGGCAAGACTTCAAGGGAATCGGCCTTCCGGACGCTCCTGGTGATGTTGGCAATCCTCTGTTGCCATGCAGGATGTGCCTCAACCTCAATCCATGAAATGAACGCCATTCAGCAGAACATCTCGATGCTCCATGAACGGGTGCAAGCCCTGGAACGGCGAGTGGAAGGGGTGGATGGCGAATCGCAGAAGAAGGCCGATCTTTATTCCCGTCTGGAAGAGTTACAGGTCAAGGTCGGGGCGCTGAATGGGCGCGTCGAGGAGCAGAACTACAAGATCGAGCAGCTCAGCCGCAGTGCTGCCTCGCAACCGCCTTCCAGTGCGCCTTCTTCAGCAGCGGCAGCGGCTGTTGTCAGCACCCCATCGGTGACAACACCCCCTCCCGCCCAGGCACCGCCAACGACAGCAAAACCGCCATCTGAACCACAACCCAGCATCACCATACCGGAAAAGGTTGATCAGGAAAAAGCGCAGTTCGACAAAGCCTCGCAAGCGTTCCAACAGGGCAAGTTTGACACGGCACGGAAGGAATACGAAGGTTTCCTCGCTAAGTATCCCAAGTCTCCCCTGGCGGATGGTGCCCTTTACTCGATAGGCGAATGCTATTTCTCCGAAAAACGTTATCAGGATGCGATTGAGCATTATCAGCAGGTCATCGAGCGCTACCCCAAGGGAAGTAAAGTGCCTCAGGCCCTCCTCAAGCAGGGGACTGCTTTTCAGCAGATGGGCGACGCAACGGCGGCGCGCATCCTCTATGAGCGACTGGTGGAAAAGTATCCTAACACGCCGCAAGCCCAAGCGGCACAAAAGAAACTGAAGCAACTTCAGTAACAGAATGCTTTAGCCGGTGTGTGCTCGAACGCCCGTGACAAAAGGGGCTCGATCTCAGGTGCGATGCTTCCTGCACTCCGGCCTGGTCCTGTGGCTTTTGTTGTTTCAGGCGCCGGGAGCAGCTGCAACCGAGGCACATACCGCGCCGGCCGGCCCGCCAGAGGTGCGTTTCATCAAATTCAAAGGGGTGCACACACTCCCTGCCAGGGATCTGAAGAACATCCTCAAGACCAAGGAAAAGTTTCTCAGCCTATTCACAAAAGCTCCGCTCGACGAAGACATCCTTGCTCAAGATCTGGAACGGATCAAAACCTACTACCAAAGTCAGGGTTTCTATCACACGGCAATCGAGTTCCCTAAGGTTGTTCCCCTCCTGGGACGCGATGTGCTGTTGGAGATCCGGGTAGTGGAAGGGCCCCCCATGGTGGTTTCAGCCTTGAGTCTGGAGGTGGATGGAAAACCATCCGGCCCCTGGCACCAGGAACTGCTTAACGTGATGCCCCTGCGTCCTGGCGACCGGTTCAGTACCCCCGCCTATCAGGATATAGAAAAAGCGGCCGTGCGCTACCTGTCCGAATGGGGTTATCCCAAGGCGCGGGTGGACCTCAAAGCACAACTGGATAAACGAAGCAATCTTGCCGAGATTGCCGTTGCCATTCAGATTGGGCCAGCCTGTTATTTTGGCCCGGTGACGGTGGAAGGAAATGAGAATGTTGAGGCTCAGGTGATCTTACGGGAGGTTACCTTCAATCCGGGGGATCGTTTCAACGGTTGGAAGGTTCGTGATACTCAGCAACGCCTGTTCGGCCTGGATTTGCTACAGTTCGTTGACGTGTCTGTCGAAAACATGGATGGTAACGGCACCATCCTGCCCATTCACATTCTTGTGAAAGAGGCTAAGAAGCAGACCGTCAGAGTCGGATTTGGATACGGCACCGTGGAGGAATTCCGTGGCCAGGTGCAATGGGAGGTCCGGAACTTCATGGGGGACGGTCGTCGTCTGCGGGTCAACGCCAAAGCCAGCTCCCTGGTCCAGTTGCTGGCGGGGCAGTTTTACCAGCCCTACTTCTTGACCCGGCGAAGCTACCTCACTCTGGATGGTGGGATCGAGCACGAAGACCAGGTCTCTTTCGAGAACCGGAAGGAATACGTGAAACCGGTGTTCAACTACCGGTGGAACGAAAGGCTATCATCCTATGTGGGGTATGATATGCAGGCCAACGCGCTGCGTGATGTTAAGCTCCAGCCGACGGTGGAAGGGCCTCAGGACCGCGAGAAGGAGAACTACTTCGTATCGTCGCTGCTCACCGGGAATGCATGGGAGTACGTGGATATCCCGGCTAATCCCCGTCAGGGCTTTCGCCTGTTCAAGACCTTCGAATGGGCTACGGAGAGCCTGGGTT
>Ga0255346_1001788_pt1 | contig 28792 bp, 24 predicted proteins | sample wastewater_treat_FD_194410 | JGI IMG/M metagenome (GOLD analysis project Ga0255346, IMG submission 194410) | Wastewater microbial communities from Lulu Island WWTP, Vancouver, Canada - plant22 | ecosystem: Engineered > WWTP > Wastewater > Unclassified | place: Canada: Vancouver, British Columbia...
CCCGCGTCTGCCGGCCGCCCGCGCAACATGATGCATGTCGCCTGCCGCGTCCATGACTACCTGGACCACGCTCTTGACTTCGGGAAACTGGTCGGCAATCCTCTCGCCGAACTCACGGGAGCGAGCCTGTCCCCCGGGGAACCGCGCACCGGTGGTGGTCAGAACCACCATGACCTGCCCGGTGCCGAAGGCGTTCTTCACAATGATGTTCTTGAGGAATCCTGCCATCGACCGCTCGTCGTAAATGGAAAGCCCAAACGTGGCCGCCAACCGGCGTACGCTGCTTGCCACGCGGCAGCTTAACTCGCTCTGAATGGCGCAGTCATCGGCAGGCACTATGCGGTGAGTGCCATGAGCCAGATATCCTGCGACCACCTCACCATCTCGGATTCCCACCGCGTACTGGGCCTTGTTGCGATATCGCCACGGCTCGTCCATGCCAATTACTGGATGGACTGTGACATCATCCAGCTTGCCTATCCTTTCAAGCGCATCAACTACGCGCCGGCGTTTCATCTCGAGTTGCGCAGAATAGCTCATATGAAGCAGTTGGCAGCCGCCGCATTCACCGTATAGAGAGCAGGCCGGGTCGACCCTGTCGGGCGACGTGCGCAGCACCCGCTCGAGCCGCGCCCGCGCATAGCTGCCTTTCACCTGTTCCACGCAGACCGCGACTGCCTCGCCGGTAAGCGCCCCCGGCACGAACACGGCGAACCGGTCTACATGGCCCACGCCATCGCCTTCGTTCGAGTAACCATCGATGACGAGGTCCAGGCTGTCGCCGGTCTGCATCGGGGGATTGAGTTTCTCGCTCATGTCGGCACTTCGTCTCCTTCGCCCGGCGTTCAGGCCGATCCTCGGTATCCACGCATATGTATGCCCCTGCCGGGGGCCCAACTACTAGCGACTGCGCACTATCTTCACCATCCGCATGGTAGCTTCGGCAATCGGACCTGTGAGGGCGGCTCCCAGCAGTGTGCCCACGCCGATCGGCGCCCCCAGAGCGAGACCTGCTAGGACTGCCGCAACATCCATGCATATGCGGCTCAGCCGGACCGGAATCCGAAGGCGATCACTTAGGACCAGCATAACGCCTTCCAGGGCGCCTTCCCCCAGTCCGCCGCTGACGTACAGCCCCACACCCACGCCCATCAAGAGTACGGCAGCCGCGGTCATGGCCACGATGGACACAAGGCCCACAGGCTGGGGAGCAAACCGAAGCACTATGTCCGCAGACGCGCCCACAAGCACCGCGTTGAGCAACGTACCGATGCCAATGTGGCTTCGGTCTGCAACAAGGAGAAGAACAAGGAGCCCGGCGCCCACCAGCTGGGTGGCCACGCCTACGGTAGCGCCGGTTCGGTTGGAAATGCCCAGAGCCAACACGGTGAAAGGATCGGCTCCCACGCTAGCCTGCACGTAGAACGCAATGCTCGCGCCAAGCGCAAATAGCCCGATCAACACCATCGCGACCCGAGCTGCCGGGCTCGGCGGGATTGTCGGGCGCGAGTTCGGTGCCTGGCTCGAGCAGGAGTCCGAGGCGTTCATATGCCACGCTCCGCGGGGAACTTGCTTCGCCTGGTCTCATCCAGGGCGCGTTCGAGTGTTTCGGCCACGTACTCCACTTCATCGCTGGTTATGTGGTTATGGAAAGGTACGGCGATGCTCGTCCGCCCGGCCAGTTCAGTCACGGGGAAGTCGCCTTCCTTGAAGCCGAACGCGTCGCGGTAGTAAGGCTGCAGGTGAATGGGGGTGAAGTAGGGACGGCACCCTATGTTTGCCTCCTGGAATCGCTGCATTACGTGATCGCGCACTGCCGACTGTCGGTCGTGTGACTGCTCGTAAGCGCCCACGCGTATGACGTACACAAACCAGCTCATCCTGGTGACGTCCGGACCGACCTGGGGCAACTGAACCCCCGGTATGCCGGACAGGCGCTCGACATACATGTCGGCCACACGCTGGCGCTTGGCGATGATCTCGTCGATCCTGGACATCTGCACAGCGCCCAGAGCGGCCGAGAGCTCGTCCATTCGGTAGTTGTAGCCCAGGCGCTCATGGGAGAGCCACACCCCACTCTCTCCGCGCCCCTGGTTGCACATGCTCTTTGCCAGGAAGGCAGTGCGGTCATCGTCCGTTACTACCATGCCCCCCTCGCCCGTTGTGATCTGCTTGTTTGGGTAGAACGCAAAGACGGCGCCATCACAGAATGCGCCGTTGCCGGTGCGCGTTCCCTTGTATTCTGATCCCAGCGACTCGCAGGAGTCCTCAATGACCTTGAGCCCGTGTCGCGCTGCGATCGCTCGAATGGCATCGAGCCTGGCGGGCTGACCGAACGCATCCACCGGCAGGAGAGCCTTGGTGTGGGGAGTTATCGCGTCCTCTATGAGATCTGGGTCGATATTGGCCGTGCCGTGCTCGATATCCACAAACACGGGCCTGGCACGCTCGTACACGATGCAGTTGCTGGAGGCAATGAAGCTGAACGGGGTGGTTATGACCTCGTCGCCTTCGCCGATTCCGAAAGCGCGCACCAGCAGATGCAGCCCGCTTGTGCCGCTGTTTACCGCGATCGCATGCCGAGCCCCCACGTAACCGGCTATTGCCTGCTCAAACAGCGCTCCCCGGGGCCCCAACGCCAAGATGGGCGAGTGCATTACCTCGCTGATTGCGTCAATCTCAGCCTGCGTAATGTCAGGACGCGAGAGATGAACCTGCAACTCCGGGCCCTCCTTAGGTAGTCCACTTCTGAAACCGCCCGGTGCCCGCCAAGCGGGTTCGGCCCGGGCAGAGGCCTCGGTCTGCAATTCGACGAAAAGTTGTTCTGTCCTGCAGCTATCTACGTGGTCCAAAGAACAGGTGACACGTTGCGCAGGTGCGGGTGGGCGCCGGGACACGCGACAAGTGTCAAGACATGATCGCCAATCAGGGAGTGCATCCCTGGGAGGTAGACCCATGGGCTCTACATCCGCAATTCAGCCCAAGGTGGCTACTGACCTGCCGGTGTACACTCCCGGCGAACTGGAGCGTCTGGCAGAGGAGAGCTCATTCGTGCGCCAGGCAGTGCTTGGGGTGAGGGTTGCATATGAGAAGGACTCCCGGCGACGGGCCAACTGACAGGAGGCATACCGTCAGACGCGTTTGTGTCGTCCGACGCTCAGATGGCGATCTCAATGGCAGAACAAGTCCTCGACACTGTTTCGTCGAGACTGACCCCCGGGGCTCAGCGCGACCGAGACGTCGAAGTGAGGCTGTAGTTGAACTCCACATCAGGCAGAATCGTCGACTTGAAAGCCACAACACCCAGGCCCTTCTTGAAGACTCTGGTTTCCCGGTACAGCCCATCGGGCATGCTCGCATCGGGAGTGGTGTATTCGACTTCGCAGTATGCCAAGTCATCGTCAAGGTCTTTCCCGGCCCGGATGATCCTGGCATCTACCTCGCTTCCATCTTCGGCTTTGAAGTTCCACTTCTGCTCTTCCTTGACCGGAGCCTTGAGCATCACCAGACCATCTATCCGGTGAGGGAACACATCCTTGTGAAGTATTCGCTCGCGTACATCGTCTTGAGCAAAGACATACTCAAGGTTGAAGCTGAAGTCACGCCCTGATTCGCCGTCCGACATGTCGAACACGGCACCGGAGATCTCGTAGACTACGTTGCCCGGCGACTTCGTGTTCGTTATCCGATCGATACTCATCTTGTGCCCGTATTCGGCAAATCCAGTGTATACCCAGGTGAACCCCTCGTTGGCCGGAAAATACGACATGACTTCGTCCCGCAGCGTAGACCGCCCGCGGCATCCGGCCCCGAACAGCGTCGCTACAGACGCCATGACCATTAGGGCGACTAGAGCGCCCCGCCTCCACATACCAACCGGCCTGGGGTAGCCCACGAGACTGGCCATGAACTGAGACCCTCCCGATAAGAAACCATACTAGCCATGCCGATGCGGCTCATCGACTCCAGCGACTCCAGCGCCTCCAGCAGACCTTCCTTCTCAGCCTGACAGTTCAGATATTCCCAGTCTATCGAGGCTTCATGCAACGCAATCAGCCTTCCGGCCCGCTCCCCATCGGAAACCGACTGCCAGTGGGTGTAACCCCTCAGATGGTGTCAAGGGTCGCTCCACCTCCATCTGGCAGTATTCACTGACCGGCACGTGTGCACACATCCGCCAACCCGCGGCAACCCATGGCCTGCTGGTCTTGGTGCAAGAGGAGAACGGAATACCAAGATGCCATCAGCGGGCTCGAGTGGCGCGGGCTTCCTTTTCCCGCAAGGGCGACGCGGAGCCCCTTTCTCGAATTCGTTATCGACTGTCCCAATTCGCGGTTGATACCGCATCTAGCTGGGCTGGGTTGCTCTATCCCGGCTCTTGCAGTGAATGGGCCGCTATGGATTCGAAGGAGAGCAGCTTAGCTGCGGCAGCGGGGGCATATGGGGCCATGGGGCATGAGCACGTCGCGAATTTCCCCGACATACAGTTTCTGCCGACGGCCTCTTGCAGGTAGCTCGCCGCGCCGGTCGCTAATTGAGAGCGCGAGCACGGCGAGCTTCTCCTCACTGGGCCTGAGACAGGCGACAGGCGACTCGGAGTCGGCACGAAGCAGGCATGCTGGGAACACCGGCATCACCGTCTTGATGTTGTCACCTAAGGTGCAAATTACCACATGGCCTGGGGCCTGTCAACCACTAAGTGGGACACTGGATACGGAAATGGTGAGCACTATCGGCGAAAACCACGGACCTAAGCGGCTCAGCACTGCGCAACGCGGTCGCAGGATCGCCAATCACCACTTGCGCGATCTGCCCTCGCGTGCTATGATCATGCTTAACATCCAGCCATATGCATTAAAGCGATGATCGGGAAGAGTAGGCGCGCAAAGCTCGGGCAGCGAGCCGGGGGACGGTGTGAGCCCGGTCCGAGAAAGCGACTGAACCACACCCGGGAGTGCGGACCAAACGCGGTCGCGAAAGTAATGCCGCAAGTAGGCTCCGACGGAGGCTTTCACCGTTACAGGAAAGGGGGTATAACGCAGCGGCTTTCCGTGCCGATCGCGCTGACACGGTGCGCCACTGTCCGTATCCTTGATGAGTGGGCCTTTGGCGCGAGCTTTGGGCCAATTAGGGTGGGACCACGGGAACATCTGCTTCTCGTCCCTTTGGGGGGACGGGAAGCTTTTTGTTTGTCAAGACAGCAAGACAGCAGACAGGAGCGTGTCGACACATGGACAACCAGCTTCTTTCGGGCAGATACTACCTCCCCGCCGAGGCCCTCGCCAGGCGGAGCATCGAAACAGGTCTGTCACGGACTTTCGAGGCTCGGGGTTACAGCGAGATAATCCCGCCGATGCTGGTGGGGCTAGGACTCGCGCAGCTCGGGCCGGATGGCCAGGGCAGCTTGGGGGGCACTGACAGCTTGTGCGATCTGAATAACGCGGGCACGGGTTGCGCGGGGCCGTCTGACCAGCATTTGCAGGGCGCATGTACATCGTACGTGGTCCTGACTCGGGATGGAAACCTCCTAACGCTGCGTTCTGACCTTACTACGCCAGTTGCTGCCCTGGCAGCGCGCCATCTGCTGTCGCCGGATGAACCAACGCGTCTGTATTACTCCGGCACCGTATTCCGCGCCCAGAAGCCGGGAAGCGGCAAGCCTCTTGAGCGGCGGCAGGTGGGAGCCGAACTTATCGGACATGGCGCCACCGGAGTCCAGGCAGATGTAGAGATACTGTCGATGGCCGCCGAAGGACTCATCAGCATCAGGTTGCGTGATTTCTGCATCGGCCTGAGTGACGCTGGGCTTCTCTCGGCGATCCTTGATGCCGCAGGCGCCCAGGGCGATGCGGGAGAACGCATCCGCTCTGCACTGGCAGCGCGCGACTACGTCCTCTACGGGGAGCTAGTCTCGTCGCTGGATGGCGCTGCTAGATGCCATGAACCCCGCTGCGCAGATCTTCTCAAGCGCCTGCCCCACCTCCACGACCGCGCTGAGGTTCTGCAAGCGCTGCAGACGGCCGGTGTGTGCGAAGCAGCGGCAGGACTCATCCAGACCCTCGACGCCCTGGACAACCGAGGCCTGGGCAGGCATTTCCGCCTGGATCTGGCCATTACTCGGCGATTTCGCTACTACACCGGAGTTGTCTTTGAAGGATATGCTCCCGGATGCGGAAATGCGGTGATCGGAGGTGGGCGCTATGACAACCTGTTGGCCCACTTCGGCGCATCCGCTCCCGCGGCCGGGTTCGCGGTGGATATCGATTCTGTGGCATCGGCGCTCGACGCGCTGGGCGGGCCCGCGGAGTCAGAAGGGGGTGCGAGGCAATGGAGTCGGAGATCGTGGACGAATCCTGCGTCATTCGAAGCCGTCAGGTCACGCCACTGAGCATCGCGCTTCCCAAGGGTCGGCTGCTCCAACCGTCGCTGGATGCTCTCAGGGGAATCGGCCTCAACTGCCCGGACACTGACGAGCTCGATAGGAGGCTCGTGTACGAAACAGCAGATGGGCGTGTGAGGTTCGTCATTGCCCGCCCGGCGGACGTACCCGCCTATGTAGAGCACGGCGCCGCCGATCTGGGCATAACGGGCAAGGATGTTCTCGTTGAGGGCGACTGGAACGTGTGCGAACTGCTTGACCTAGGATTCGGGAAATGCCGCATGGCTGTTGCTGTGCCTGCCCCCGCAGACGGGCCCGGCTGCGGCGCGGCGACCTCGTCACTCGGCTCGCCGCGGCTGGGCCAGACCCTGCGTGTGGCCACTAAGTTCCCGGGCATAGCCAGGCGTTACTTCGCACCCAGAAGGGATCTATGCGTCCAGATCATCAGGTTGAGCGGGGCCGTGGAGATCGCGCCCATTGTGGGGCTCGCGGATGCAATCGTGGACATCGTCGACACCGGTCGTACACTGGCCGACAACGGTCTGGTGGTAGTGGAGCAGATCATGCAAGTGTCGGCGCGCCTGATAGCCAACCGAGCAAGCCTGCAACTTAGGTCTGCCGCTATCTTTCCGGTTACGTCGGCACTCGGTGAACACCGCAGTCCACTCTGTGACGCGATGGCTCACTGACAAGAATGCAATCTGGGAGGTGTCCACATGGATACGCCGTTGACAATCAGGACCATTGCCGCTGGCCACTGGCTGCGAGAGGGAATCCGCCGCGGACTGAAAGGTCTCGACGAGATCGAAGATGTTGTCCGTTCCATAATAGACGACGTCCGAAACCGCGGTGATAAGGCCGTTCGGGACTACACGGAGAGGTTCGACGGGGCCGAGTCCGTTCCGAGCAGCGTGGAAGTGACGTCCTCCGAGATCCGTCGCGCCTACTCCTTGGTGGACGACTCCATCACTGAGGCGCTCCGCAAAGCAGCGTGCAATATCGAGCGGTTCCACGAGCGGCAGGTACAGCAATCCTGGACCTGCATCCTCGCTGACGGTACACAGATGGGACAGGTAATCCGTCCGCTGGAGCGGGTCGGCCTGTACGTGCCGGGCGGCACTGCCGCCTACCCGTCTTCGGTGCTCATGGGAGCAATACCGGCCCGAGTGGCCGGGGTTAGCCAAGTGATAGCCTGCACGCCCCCGAGCCCGGGCGGAGTCGCAAATCCTTACGTGTTGGTGGCAGCCGACATTGCAGGAGTCGATAGAGTGTTCAAAGCGGGCGGGTGTCAGGCCATCGCGGCGATGGCTTTTGGAACCGACTCTATCTGCGCAGTAGACAAGATAGTCGGCCCGGGCAATGCATACGTCACTGCAGCCAAGAAGCTGGTGTTTGGCTACGTCGATATCGACATGCTGGCCGGCCCGAGTGAGCTGGTTGTGCTCGCTGACCAGTCAGCCGACGCACGCCTTGTGGCGGCCGACCTGCTCTCCCAGGCCGAACACGGTCCGGATTCGGAGGCCATGCTGGTAACGACCAGCCCAGATCTGGCCATACAGGTCGAGCGCGAGATGTCCGCCCAAGTCGAAGCCTTGGCTCGGCGTAGTACAATTGCGCGTTCGCTTGGCCGACACGGCCTCATGATCATCGCCGACGATCTCGACCAGGCCGTGGACGTGGTCAACCACTACGCCCCCGAGCATCTGGAGATCCTTGTGCATGACCCCCACGCCCTGCTTGGGCGGATCCACAATGCCGGCAGCGTACTCTTGGGTCCGCTCACGCCGGTAGCCGCCACCGACTATGCTGCCGGGCCCAATCACGTGCTGCCCACAGGGGGCACCGCCCGCAGTCGATCCGCGCTTTCGGTGCGCGATTTCGTGAGGGTGCAGAACGTCACATCTCTCTCGCAAGCTTCTCTAGATCAGATTCTGGACGCCGCCCACACCATAGCCACCATTGAGGGACTGGATGCGCACGCGGCGGCTCTTTGTGCAAGGAGGAATGCACTATGACAGCCTGCGGGATTCGCATCAGGCTCGACAGCAATGAGAGCCCCTTCGACCTTCCCACGCCGCTGAAGGAGAACGTTCTGGACCAGCTACGGGCGATCCCGTTCAACAGGTATCCGCAGAGCCTGGCTGCCGACCTCAAGCGGACAATCGCGTCGCGAATAGGGGTAGACGGTACGCAGGTGACTCTGGGCAATGGGCTCGACGAGGTAATCCACATCATCCTACAGACCTTCGGGCCAGGCAGGAGGGTAATCGTGCAGAAGCCTTCGTTCGCCATGTACGGTTCTGCCGCGATGGCTGCCGGCGCAAATCTTGCGGCAGTACCCCTTGGGGAAGGGCTTCAACTGGACGTATCCGGGATCATCGAAGAGGCTAACGCAGGAGCATGGCCCGGACCAGAGCCTGATCGCCCCATGGTGATTCTCTGCAACCCGCACAACCCCACCGGCGGGTGCCTGCCGGAAGCAGAGATCGAGGCCGTTCTTCGAGCCACTCGGGCTCTGGTTGTGGTAGACGAAGCCTACGTGGAGTTCGCAGGCGTTGGTGTGCTGCCGCTGCTAGCCAAGTACGACAATCTCGTTGTGCTGCGGACCATGTCGAAGGCGTTCGGGCTGGCTGGAGTGCGAGTGGGGTATTCAGTATCGAGCCCCGGCGTCGCAGCTGAGCTTGCCAGGGTGAAGCAGCCATTCAACCTAGACTCGCTCGCCCTGGTTATCGCCCAGACGGCTCTGCAAAACGACGCCTACTGCAAGGAAGCGGTCGCCCGAATCGTTGAGGAGCGCACCCGGCTCACCCAGCGTCTGTCGTGCATCCCCGGCGTGACCTGCCTGCCGTCGTACGCCAACTTCATACTGTTCGGGACGGAGTCGGCGGAAACGGCAGAGGTCCATGACGCGCTCGGCCAGCGGGGGATCTCAGTGCGCATCTTCCCGGGCGAGCCTATGCTGCGCGGATATCTCAGGGTTAGCTGTGGTACTCGCGAGGAAGACGACATGTTTCTGGCGGCTCTGGAGAGCGTCATGCGCGACTTGCGCTCGGCTCAAACAAGCCGCTACTCAGGCGTTAAGGATGGTGATCGAGATGCTAGGCCCCAGGCAGGCCCAAGTACATCGAAAGACTTCTGAAACAGATGTCGACGTGCTCCTGAGCCTCGACAGCGGTTGCAGCCCTTCTTCGGCCGCGCCGGTCCGCACCGCCCGCGCAGATGCCGGTGCCGGGGCGCCCGACATCTCGGCAAGTTGCGGGTTTCTGGAACACATGCTCCGATTGCTGGCGTTCCACGGTCGCCTGGATATGAGGATGCGCGCAACCGGCGACGTTGAAGTTGACTACCACCACCTCGTGGAGGACGTGGGCATCTGCATGGGACAGGCATTGCGCCAGGCGCTCGGCGACAAGCAGGGCATTGCGCGCTTCGGGAGCGCCATCGTACCGATGGACGACGCCCTATGCATGGCGGTCGTCGATCTATCCGGACGATCTTACCTCCATTTTGACGTGCCCATGCCATGTGCTAAGGTAGGCGACTTCGATACGGAACTTGTGGAGGAGTTCATGCGCGCACTGGCAAACCACGGGCAGCTGACCCTCCACGTCGACCTGCTCCACGGGTCGAACACGCACCACGTCATTGAGGCCGCGTTCAAAGCCCTGGCACTTGCGCTGCGGCAGGCTGTAGCGGTTGATGCCGCGCGATGCGTCCCGTCTACGAAAGGGGTGCTATGAGCTCAATGCTTGTGATTCCGGCCATCGATATTCACGACGGGAAGTGCGTCCGGCTGTATCAGGGGGACTTCGCCAAGGTAACTGAGTATTCGGACGATCCAGTCGAGGTCGCCCGGCACTGGAACCGGCTGGGAGCCGAGATGCTACATGTAGTGGACCTGGATGGGGCAAGAGCGGGCAGGCCGGTGAACCTGGATATCGTGCGGCGCATCGCAGTGAACACAGGTCTTCCAATGCAGCTGGGCGGCGGGCTCAGAGAGCCCAAGCACGTCGAGTCCGCCCTCGAAGCCGGGGCGACCCGCGTCATTTTGGGAACTGCGGCTTGCGACGACCCTGATACGCTCCAGAAGCTTGCCCGCCGCTTCGGCGAGAGGATCACCGTGAGCATCGACACCCACGGCGGCCGGGTAATGACAGACGGATGGTTGCAATCATCGACCATTGCACCCGAGGAGCTGGCCGCGCGCGCGCTGGAGATGGGGATTGCGACCATCATACACACGAATGTGTCGCGCGACGGCACGCTGAGCGGAGTGGATGTCGACACCGTCTCCTGCCTGCTGTCAACAGGCGTAAACGTCATCGCTGCAGGCGGGGTCGGTCGAGTTCAAGACATCCGTCGGCTGAAACCTCTCGAACGCCGGGGCCTTGCCGGTGTGATCATCGGCCGCGCCCTGTACACCGGCACAGTCAAGCTCCCGGATGCGCTGAGGGCAGCAGGGAACAGAAGGATCATCCCGTGCCTGGACACCAAAGACGGTCGCGTGGTCAAAGGGGTTGCCTTTACGGGCACGAGGGACGCCGGAGACCCGCTTGAGCGGGCTCGGGCCTATGAGAAGGAAGGCGCCGACGAGCTGGTGTTGCTCGACATCTCTGCCACCGAAGAAGGCCGCATGACCGCCATGGATGTAGTGCGCAGGGTATCATCTGCCCTCTCCATTCCCCTCACAGTGGGCGGAGGCATCGCCAGCCTCGACGATATTGAGCGGGTGCTCGAGGAAGGCGCGTCCAAGGTCAGCATCAACACCGCCGCGGTACGAAACCCCGAGCTGGTGCAACTGGCGGCCAATGCCTTTGGGCGCGATCGCATCGTGGCGGCGATCGACGCTGCCGCTGCAGCGCCGGACGAAGGCAGGTGGGTCGTGTGTACATGCGGGGGCAAGCAGCGTACACAGCTTGATCTAGTTGAATGGGCTTGCACAGTCGAGCGGCTGGGGGCGGGCGAGATCCTGCTCACGTCAGTCGACCGGGACGGCGCCGTCGATGGGTACGACCTGCGCCAGCTGCATGCAGTAACCGAGGCAGTCGGTATTCCAGTGATCGCCTCGGGCGGCGCGGGGGCGCCGGAGCACTTCCGCGATGCCTTCGCAGAAGGGGGAGCGGATGCCGCCCTCGCCGCGTCGGTATTCCATTTTGGCCTGCTCGGCATCTGCGAGGTCAAGCAGTATCTGGCAAGCGAAGGAGTTGACGTTAGGCTATGACAAAGCAATCTGAGTCACCGGATTGCGCAGGCCTCAAGGACTGGGTCGATACGCTGAAGTTCGATGACGACGGGCTCATGCCGGCCGTTGTTCAGGACGCTGACTCGCTCCAGGTTCTCATGGTCGCCTACATGAACCGCGAGTCCATCGAAAAGACGATTTGCAGGGGCCTAACGTGCTTTTGGAGCCGAAGTCGCAAGGCCCTATGGGTCAAGGGCGAAACGTCGGGACACTTCCAGAACGTGCGGGCGGTCTACTGCGACTGCGACCGAGATTGCCTCCTCATACAAGTTGACCAGACCGGCGCTGCCTGCCATACAGGTCACCCGTCATGCTTCTTCACAAGCTGCCCTGCCCAGCTGCCAAGCGGCGCCAGTGGAGCTGGCCCCGGGTTCAGCCTGTACCAGCTCTATCAGATACTGCAGGACAGGAAGGCAGGCAAGCCGGAAGGCTCCTACACAGCCAAGCTGCTCAGCTCGGGCCAGGACCGGGTGCTGAAGAAGATAGCGGAGGAGGCAGGCGAGGTGATGCTCGCCTCCAAAAACAGCGACAAAGACGAGATCATCAGGGAGATGGCAGACCTTTGGTTCCACTCCCTGCTCGTCCTGGCCTACCACGACATTACCCCGCACGCAGTCGTGGAGGAGCTATCTCGTCGCCACGCAGCTAGATCCGCTCAGCTCGCGGGCGAGATGTCGTCTTCCGGCGGCGACAGCACGGGGAGGATCTCGTCTTCACAGTCGTGATCGGCGGTGTCGCAGCGATCTTGCGGGGCGAACCCGCACAGCTGCGCGAAGTAGCACCGGTCACACTCCGCGATCCTCCTTATGGGCGTATTGCGCAGGTCGTGCCGGGACGCCTCGCCTGCCAGCTTCCTCAGGCCCTCGGCTGCCCGCAGCAGCTCAGCGGGCCCGTATGATCTGTCGCGAACCTCGTCGGGATACAGGAAATGCAGCCTGGCAGTGACGCGGTCGGCGCCGCACACCCGTGCTGCTGCGGCGGCATACGCGTCCAGCTGAACCGCGTACCTCGCCGCCGCTTCATCGACTGCCGGGCCCCGAACTCGATTAGTCTTGAGGTCGACTACCAGCACACCCACGTCCGGCAGCACATCGACACGGTCCATGACACCCGATACGACCGGCCCCCCTACGTCCATCAGAAATCCGATTTCCTTCTGCCCCTCCCGCATGGGACCTGGATAGCGTCTCAAAAAGGTATCGATCATGGGCATCAGGTCGTCCGCAACCGAGCATGCAAGGACACTGTCTGCTCCGCGCATATGTAGTTCATCGAGTAACAAGGCTCTAGCCTCGGCAGAATCCGTCGCGCGATCGCACCTTTCACATACCGAGTGCACTACCTGCCCGCGCACAGCCGCATTGAGCTGCAGTTCGGCTCCAAAGGCTTTGTGCATGTCGCGAGGTATGCGCCCCAGCCTGTACACATACTCATAGAGATACCAACGGGCGCAGTGTGAAAAGCACATGAGCGCCGACACTGAGAACTGGCTGGGTGCGTCCACCGCGCCGCGTGAGATCCACACCGGGCCCGAAAGAGGGGCGAACTGGGCGATGGCAGGCGATCCATCGTAAGGCCCGGTTGCCTCCGTCCCTACTGGCTCAGTCTGGCTATCCCGCCCTGCAGCCGCCTCGTCCAGCTCCCCGCCCGTCGCCTGCATGAGCTCGCGTATCTCCGACTCCTCGTAGTGCCTGACGAGTATTGCGGCGCCGGCCTCGTCATCATTCTCCTCACCCAGCTCCGGTATTGCCGAACACAGATGCTGATACCAGCTAGGCCCTGCGGATGACCGCGCCCGCGAGCCCGGGCCCGGCAATGTCGCACTGCCCACTAAGTAGTCGGACGCCCGCGTTGTGGCCACGTACAGGCAACGCTTGCCTTCCTCGTCATCGCCGGCCCTGATCTCCTCCACCACGGACCGGAAGTGACGAGTTGCATCGCACCACTCATCGCCCACCTGCACCGGCACTGCCAGACCCAACGACAGGCTGTACTCGAATAGGCCGCCGCCCGACCTACGCGCGCCTCGGGCCAGTTCAGGAATGAAAACCACGGGGAACTCAAGACCCTTGGACTTGTGAACAGTCATGACCTTCACCGTGTCGGCGGACTCCTCTTCCATGGCCGCCTCGGCCTCCCGGGCGCTGAGATCGCCCGCATACTCCATGTCTGCAATGAAATCCCGAAGACAGGACCGGCCTGACGTTTCGTCCTCCGCCATTTGGACGAGCTTACGGAGATTGCCGATGGACTGAGCTCCATGCTCGACGAAGGCAAAGTACTCCTCGAACCCCGCCAAGTCAGAGGCGGCTTTCACCAAAGCGCCCACCGGCATCCTGCCCACCGCGGCCCCAAGTGTGCGCAGGCAAGTACGCACCCGTCGGAACTTAGCAAGCTCTGCGCCTGCGAGCCCGCAAGTGCCCGGCGCATCGGTCCCGCCCACCGTGCCCGCAGGGTTCGACTCCGCATCCCCACCCCATATCGCTCCGTCCAGCCCGCCCGCAGCCATCTTCAGCCTGAGCAGGCTCTCATCGGAAAGACCGAACACCGGCGAACGCAGGACTGCGGCAAGTGACGTGACGTCCGATCGGTCATCGATGGCCCGTAGCAGATCAACAAGCCAGATGACCTCGGGCCTTCCGTAGAACCCGGTGCCTCCCACCACGTAATACGGAATCCCATGTCGCGCCAGCGCGGCTTCGAACTCCTTCACGTGAGTCATCGCCCTGAGCAATACCGCGATATCCCCATATCGCACCGGGCGCGCAATCGCTGCCTGGCCATCTGCCCACGCAGCGGTCTCGCACACCAGTCTCTCCCCATTCTCCACCATTTCAGCAATTCGCCTGGCGAGAGCCTCAGCCTCGAGTTCGCCCTTCGGGCCTTTCTCCGCGCCTTCCAGACGCACCAGCATCAGCTCGGCCCGGGGAATGTCGTCGTTCGGCGCCATCCTGTACGACTTGGCAGGCGAAAATCGCTCCGGCCCCAGAATCCTGGCGAACAGCGCATTCGTGACGTCGACAAGCGGCCCGATCGAGCGGAAATTGGTTCCGAGCTCCACGCGTCCGCACCTGCCTGCAGCCCCAGCGGCATCGCCCGTGGCATCCCGCAGCGCCTCTTCGAATACCTCTACAACTGCGCCGCGGAACCTGTATATCGACTGCTTGGGGTCACCCACAACAAACCGCCTGTTGCCGCAGGGCTCCCCCGTGATCCGTGAGACGATTTCGTCCTGGAGCCTGTTGGTATCCTGGTACTCGTCTACAAGCACAAACTTGAACCTGCTACGGCATGCCGCCCCTGCCGGGGTGTCGCGCAGCAGGTCTCTTGCGGCAAGCTCGATGCCGGTGAAGTCCATCATGGCGCCATTGCCGCGCTGGGCCCGATACTCCTCGTCCATCAGCCTGCATGCGTCCACCACTGAACGCACACCTTCCCGCGCGAGACTGTCCGGCACACACTCATACAGCACTGCCTTGAGCTCATCTATCTCCTTCTGCTCATCCGACCGCTTCTTCAGCCCAAGCGCGGCCGCAACCGAATCGATCTTGAGCATCAGCCCCGACACGTCGAGAAGCTCTGGGCTTTCTGGCTGGATAAGGCCCAATCGAAGATGGGCGACGTCCACTTGCACGCCCTTGCACTCAGCCGCCGCAAGCAGGACAGACTTCAAGTCGGTCAGCGCCCGCTCCGCCTCTGCCTCGGACCGGTCCAGGTTCGCCATGGTGATGCCAAGGCACTCATCGAATGGCTTGCCGGTCATGCGCAGCTTCTCGAAGACCTGGCAGAGAGCCTCTGCCACAGCGCCAAACCCCTTGTCCACCACGAGAGCAGTCATGTAAGGGTCCTTACGCTGGAGCATCTTGTCGACGGTCGAGCGCGCGGATGCATACATGGCCCGGCGCGTGTCGAGTTCGTCCATGATGGCGAACTCCGGGTCTACACCTGCCTCTATGGGGTATTCCCTCACGAGCTGCGCGCAGAAGGAGTCGATCGTGCTGATGCGCGCCGACTGAAGCCTCCTCGCAAGCTCCCTCCACCTTCGGGCCTCCTCGGGAGAACCGGCGCCCTTCTCCCGTTTGACAATCTCCTCCCATGCACGGCCCTTCATCTCGCTTGCGGCCTTCTCCGTGAAGGTTATGGCTATCACTTCATCTATATCGGCAGCCTGCTCCCGGAGGATGTTCACATACCTGCCCACAAGGACCCGAGTCTTGCCTGATCCCGCGCCGGCGGTAACCACGAGGCTATGGTCGAGGTCGAATATGGCCTGCTTCTGCTCAGGAGTGTAGCTAGCCACGGCAATCACCCCCCATGCAAGTGTCGCCGTCGCCCTCGGCCGACTGGCTCAAGGCCTCAAGGTCGAGCATGTACACTTGGCAAACACGGCGATAGTCGCACCAAACACAGCTAGACGGTTTACGAGGCGCGATGTAGAACGCTCCCGCGGCGGCCTTGCCCGCCACATCCAGCGCGGAGGCGGCCACCCTATCCACATATTCGCGCCATTGGTCGCGTGAGAGCTTTCCGCCGCGCCGCCGCTCGGCTGCGAACCGGTCATGATACTCCTCACGCCATACTCCCGACCCCATGCGGTTATCGCGCAGGCTGTAGTACCACGCGCCCGCCACGAGCAGTGGCGCAGATGCGAGCAGTCGCTCCACGGCCAACACGTACACTCCAAGCTGAACCTCATCGGCCTCCCGGATTTCCGTGAATGAGGGTAGGTTCGCGCTGCGACCGGACTTGTAGTCGTATATGGCCAGAGCGCCGTCAGGCCCGACGTCGATTCTGTCCACCCGACCGCACACGCGCAAGCCGCCGTCGCTGCTCGGATCGTCGCCCGACAAGACCAGGTAATCCCGCACTGAACCGGGCGCTGCCTCCGGCCTGAGGGCGAGGCCAAAGCTCCACTCAAGGTGGGCCGGGCTCCAGAACCCGTCGGTCTTGCTAGCCAGCTCTACCTGGGCATCAAGAGTCCGAATAGCCTGCGCGACTATCGAGCTTCGGTATGCCTCCCACGCCGGCTCTGACATACTTATGGCCTCGATATCGACCTTGTCCAGTTCCTCCTGGGCAATGCTCGCCATCTCAGAGTAGTAGTCGTCTATCTTGGACGGGAAGAGACATGACCCGAGGTGCCTTTCGAAGAACCGTCGCATGATATCGTGGAGCACACCGCCGCGCGTGAGCGGCGTCGGCTCATCCGGCGCCTCCTCGACCGCGTCCAATTGCAGCACGCGCGAACAGAAGAAGGCGAACGGACACCTCAGGTAATCGTCGAAGTGCCCAGCCGACCATACCGCGCCGCGGAACACTTCGGCCTTTAGGTTGTTCACCAGGTCAGAGGCGCCGACCGCCCCACTGAACACCGAGAACCCAGGGCCCGCGGCCTGAGCGGATCTATCCTTCCACCACGACGCAGTCTCCCACATGTCCGGCCGTTGTTTCGCCCATTCCCGAACCTGGGGCATCAGCTGACCCGCCTGCCCATGCGCCTGCCTCCGCGCCCCCGCCAGCGCAAGTGCGCACAGCCCGAGCTCCCTGGGGCTTGCCGCCATGTCCAACCTGCGCGGGAAGACTTCACGCGGAGATACTGACTTGGTTATCTGCTGCTCATCCTCTGGAGCGATGTCCATTGAGTTCAGGAGTTCATCTACGAAAAAGGATCTCCTTACCGACGAGCCGTCGGCAGCGCTGGACGGGTATGTTATGTACAGCTTCCTGCTTGCCGCGCCCACTGCCGAGCTGAAGATGAACCGTTCCATGGCCGCATACTCGCCTGGCAACGTCACGCCGACGCCTGAGTGAGCCAGTCGCTGCAAATCGTCTTCCTTGAAGACCCACGGTCGCCTCATTTTCCGCGGAAACGTGCCCTCCACCATCCCGCTCAGGAAAAGGATCGGCCATTCCGACTCCGCGCTTCTTGCCGGCCCGACAACCCGGACGCCGGCAGGGTCAGGGCGCTCCAGCCCAAACGAGCGCCGCCTGATCGCAGAGCCGAGGATGCGGGCGAATCCAGCCCAATCGCCGCCGCTGCAGTCCGACCCGTCCTGCCCGCCAGCTGAGCGGGCAATCTCGTCTAGGAGCGAGTTGAACACCCTCCACGCCGCCCATGACTCGACGGCCCAATCGCGGTTTTCGGCCGCCATGATGGATCCCGGCATCCCGACCGCCGCGAGCAGCGTGCGAAATTCGCACACACGATCAGCAAGCCCTCCGGATTTGCCAAAGCCTCCGCTCCAGGCTTCGGCCAGCGTATCGGCGAGAGCGAGCGCATCGCCGCACTCATCGATCCTCCGAAGACGCGCCTTCCATCGCCCGGACGTAAGCTCCAGCCCCTTGACCCCGATTGCCCGGGCGACCCGGCCTGCGCATGCCGGCCCGCGTCCTATGTATGGACTGGCAAGCAACCTCACAAGGTCAAATCCACTGTGGCGCGACGCTGCGGCATCTGCCAGAGCCACACAGTCAAGGATTGGCATCGACGATGACAGCAGGCGCTTCCTCGGCGCCGCGCACGCCACGCCGAACTCCTCGAACGCCTCCAGGAGCGCGGGAATGAACTGGGCGGAGTCGGCGCTGGCGACACAGATCTCCCACGGATTGCGTCCTTCCTCCATGATCAGGCGCTTGACCTCGCGGGCCACCTCACGGGCCTCGGCCGCCGGGCCGGGCGCAGTCATAATCGAAAGGTCAGGCTTCAAGGACCCGCTGCGAACGCTCACCTCGACAGTGGCGGGCTCCACGAGACGCCTCACCCTTTTGACTACGAAATCCGCATCATCGCACTGAGTGCAGACAAGGCCAACGGATGTTGCCGGCACAAGACGGGCCACGGCGGATATCAAGCCGGCCTCGGCGGGCGTAACGTCGAAGAACTGATCGAACCAGACCCTCCCTAGATCCCCGAGCGCCTGCCCGCCCTGGGCTATGAGTGCGGAAGCGGCATCGATGTACAGGTCCTCCCCGTCGGCCAGACCATGCCCGTCAAGGAAGGCTTCATAATCGCGCCAGACAGCCAGGAAGTCGGCGTGGACTCCCGTCGGCGCACTGCCGCCTGTCAACGCCTGCTCGACATGGTCGGGAGTGGCCGCAACTTGTTTCATATCGAGAATCGCCCCGGAGAACGCGCGCGCGACTCCGGGCCGGTCTGCAGAGTGACCCACAGCAGCAAGCTGACCCGAACCGGCCCGTCCCTTAAGCAGACGGCCTATGACGATCTCACGCTCCAGCTCGCCGATGGGCCTGCATCTTTGCCCTCTTGCCACCCTGCGCAAGATAGCGGCCGCGAATTGATCAAGCGTATAGACGGGAATCACGAGGGCGGCGCCGGACTCCGTCATTGACAGAACCTCGCGCCGCGCCCTTGCGGCCCTATCAGCGGACCGAACCACCAGCGCCATCTGCTCCCCCACGCCGTCCATGACAGCCTGAGAGATGCTCGCAAGAACCGATGAGTGCGCCATGAGGCCAACACACCACCCCAAGCTCCATTCGGGCACCTGGGCGCCCAGCTGTATCTTTCACCTTTTGGTGTGTTTATCCCTTCCGGGCAATCGCCAAGCCGCACGCCCGCCGCAAGGCCAAAGAATGCTGGTATGCGCGGATAATCGGTGATAGTATTGATTCATCAAGATAGCGCTGGAGGAACCACTGAATGCAGATAGTCACAGATCACGGAGCAGACATCAGCCCCGAACAGCGAGAAGGGCTCGATATACACTATGTTCCTCTGACGATTACGCTCGGAGGATGCATGTACCGAGGCGGTGTGGATATCAGCGTTGAAGAATTTTATGAACTTCTCGAACGCACCGGAGAAATGCCCAGCACATCGCAGCCGTCTCCCGGCGACTTCGCCGAGCTATATCGAAATCTGGCCCGCACGGATCCGGATATTCTGTCAGTCCATATATCGTCAGGGCTCAGTGGCACAGTCAACACTGCTCGCATGGGAGCGAGCATGGTTCCTGAAGCGAATGTTACCATATACGATACCAAGACCCTATCCGGGGCGCAGGGATGGCATGTAGAGGCCGCCGCGCGCGCCGCTAAGGCTGGGTGGAGTATCGACCGAATCGTTACAATGTTGGAACAAATAACCGCAGCTACCGACACGCTCTTCACGCTTTCAACCCTGAGGTATCTCATACACGGCGGACGCATCAGCCACCTGAAGGGGCTAGTCGCGTCGATACTGAACATCAAGCCCATAATCGGAGTGGAAAAGGTCGGAGGCACTTATGTGACTCGCGGCCAAACCCGCACGGTGGACCGAGCCATTGACGCCATTGTGAGCATGGTGGCATCTGTCTACCCGGCCAACACCGCAATGAGAATGCAGGTGCTACATGGGCTATGTCCTGAGGGCGCGGCGCGCATGCGCGCAGGCCTCGACCGGATATTCCAATGCCGCTGGCTGCCTATAGGTCCAATCGCTCCAGTGCTGGGAGCGCACACCGGCCCGGGCCTTGTCGGCGTGGTATTCGCACCCGAAGCGCAGTTTCCCCAAGTTTAGCTGTCTAGCGATGTATGGTATGCCGAGCACTGGCCTGACCATGTTGGCGGCCAGTGCCCGCGCCTGCTCTTCTTCATGAGCTGACTGGCCGGCTTGGGACATGATATAATATGGCAAACTGCTGAGAGGTGGACGCCATGAACCCGACTCTGTTCAGAGCTGTGGCAGTGTCAAGGGAGCTGAACCTCACCACAATCGCATCACAGTTCGGCATCGAGCGTCCGTTTTCCTGGGAGGACACACTGGTGCTCTCCGAGAGGCATCTGGAGGGTATCTTGCCCCAGCCTGCAGGTAAGGGAGTGTACCTGTTCTCCTTCGGGACGCTGGTCTTCGTCAACTGCGCCGACAGCGATATCATGGATGTCATAGCCTACCTAAAGAAGCTCGACCGCAATTTGGCAGAGTTCGCCCGGGTGGAGTATGTAGACGACTACAAGCTGACTGTGTCCGGCGACGAGCTCTCGGTCACCTACGACGAGCTTATGGCGCCTGAAATGAAAGACTACTACCGCGAGTTAGTGGCGGTCATCCTCGCCAAATCCACTGCAATGGAGCGCATAGAAGACGAGATCGGCAAGCTTTTCGATGACGTGGAGCAGTTCATCACTCAGCTGAAGAAGGGCACCCTGTCAATCAGCGACGAACGCCTAGCCAGGCTCTCGGGGCGGATTCTGAGCTATCGCTACAGCAGCATTTCGTACATCATGATCCTGGAGAAGCCGGACGTAGTCTGGCGCAGCCAGGAAGCACAGGAGCTATATTCGGACCTGGAGCGCCTGTTCGAGCTGCCGGACCGTTACGAGAAGATCTCTCACAAGACGCAGACGCTCCTCGACATGACGCAGGTATTTGCAGACCTGTATCATGCCAAGCGAGGCACTCGCCTCGAAGTGGCTGTAATACTACTGATAGCCTTCGAGATCATCCTCAGTCTAGTGGAGCGGTTTTGGCCGTTCTGATGTACGCCAGGACCAACCTGACTACCTCGGCCACCCTGCCCGGGTCAACCCCATCGGCAGTGTCTCCCGGGCCGTGGTAACCTCCGGCGAAATCCGGCTGAATCAGGTTGGCCGCAGCCACCCCCGCGTTGGCAAACGACGAATGGTCGGTCCCACTGCTTGCCGACTTGCGAAACCCGATCCCGAGCTGGGCAGCAGCGCTACACAAGTCTCGAACCAGCTCAGTATCGTGCCCGCTCGCGTTCTCGATCTGCAAGAGGACCCCTCGCGGCGATCCCACTGTGTCGATATTGACCATGGCCGCGTGGCCTAGGGGCAGGCACGGTTCCGACACGTAGTGCCGCGAACCGTACATGGACTGCTCCTCGCCGTTGAAAGCCACGAAGACCACGGTCAGCTGCGGACGAACCGGGTTGGCCGAGAGCACCCTCGCTATCTCGATCATCGCAGCCACCCCTGACGCGTTGTCCATGGCGCCGGGATTATAGGTACCGTCCATGTTACTGCCCACGTGATCAAGGTGCGCCCCAATTATGAGGTGGCGCTCGCCCCCTTCAATCATCCCCACCACGTTGGCCGTACGCACTGGCTCGACTGAGTAGTCCGCTGACATGCGTATCGCCCCGGAGGGCGAGTGGGCGGCTGAGGCCGCAGTTGCGGTTGCGGTTGCGTTTGTGGTTGTGGTCGCAGCCGGGGTTGCGGCAGAGCGAGCGGCAAGCTCCGCAAAAGTCGGCCTGTCGCATGTGAAGATCATGGGCTCGTTTTCGGTCAGTTCAGCCGCCGACTGTCGGCCCACATCGCCTTGATCCGCCAAAGCCGAGCCCGGAGCCACAAGCGGCGCGATCGGAAAGTAGCCCCTGCCTGCCGTGTCGATCTCAAGGATGACCCCGAGAAGCTGGGCTTGACCTGCGCCGAACGAACCCGCGACGCGTTTCATGATCGCCTCGATCGCGGTGGGATTGCCCGCAAGATGCATCGGGACCAGCAGCACCGCCTCGCCGCGCACCTTGTCGATGTCGTCGACATGCTCCAAAGTCACCCCAAGGGCCGTAACCTCGCCGCTGATCCTGCATCCGGGCGCCGTAGATGGGGAGAACTGCGTAATGAACTTGAACTGCCGCGTGACGCTCCCCGATGCGTCTAGGATCTCAAGCCTGGGAGGGCTATGCATAAGCCTTGTAGGCTGGACGTATGGCTGCAAGTACCCATCAAGCCTGTCGGGGCTTGCGAGGCCCAGACGTTCGAAGCGATCGGCCACATACTCAACTGCCGCCCAGTTGCCGTCGGTTCCGGTCAGGCGACCCGCGTAAGCGGGCAAGCTAAGCTCGTGAATGATTCGGGCGATGTTCCCAAGGTCGACCTCATCCGCTCGCTCTGCCCTGACCGCCCCACAGAGCACCGCAACTGCAAGCAACGCACAGACTGCGCCGACCAGCGCAGGCCGGCATCTCGTCCACCCTCGCCTGCGCGCCACGAATGTCTCCATCTGAGCCACCTCCAGTGCTCAACGATACAACCGCAACGTTGGTATACTGGTCTTTCAGCATCCCCGTTCGGGATCCACTTTCCGGATTCATGTTTCGACATCCGCGCCGTTCTGCCTGCAGATGATCAGGCTCAATGACGGCTGCCGATCCTATCCCAGAGGGTCCTTGCCTCAGCCAGTTCGGCCATAGTCCCGGCGCGGTCGTGAGCCCTTACGAACCCTTCGGCCCGGGCTATTGCCGCCCTGAGGTCGAGTATGTCATGGAATTGGGCTGAGAACTGAACCCGCACAGTCACCCTATTGAACGCATCCGCCAGCTTCCCCGCGCCGTCGAGCGCCTCCTGCCACTGCTCGTCCATGACATGCGCCTCGACGCGCGAAAGCCACCCCGGCACGTCGTCGTCGCCACCAAGCGGATGCTTGAGTACCGCAGCCGACAACATCACGGCAATGAACAGAGCGATCAAGCCAACCGGCAGTGCAATGAGAAGAACGCGCTTCAGCATGGCGCAGACCTCCACTCTCAGTAAGGTCCCAAGAAGTCGCCTGTATCCACTGGGCTTTCCACATGTTCGCGGTATGTGTCTACATAAAGGTTGCCGGAGGTGTCCAGGACGGCCAGGAAGACGTCTCGGGAATCCAGTATCCCTTTCTTCCTGAGCTGGGCATCAAGCCATGAGCGATCCAAGTGCACCTGCTCTAGGTTCTGATCGAATATGACGCCGCTGTATATCAGCTCAGTGCCGATGCCCTGATATTCGGTGGAGATGCTCATATCGCTCCGCGTGATAGGCTGGAACTGGGTCTTCTTCAGCACCGACAGTGTCCCGTTGGTCTCGAGTATCGCGAACTCCACTTCCCCGATGTCGAACACATCCTTCACGCGCAACTGCTCCATGAGGTCAGACGCACGGTACCGCAGCTTCCTCATGGCGCCTTCCATTATCTTTCCGTTCATTATCACGACCGTGGGTTCACCATCTATATACTTGGACGCGAATCGCCATTTCAGTGTAACCCACTGCATCGTAAGCCCCGCCGCCGTCCACGCGGTCAGCCCGACCCAGTGAGGCCACGCTGTCGATGAAAGGTCGGTGGTGAGCGCCGCAGCTATGGACCCGATAGTGATGCCGAGGATATAGTCGAAATACGTCAGCTGGCTGAGCTGTTGCTTGCCGAGTATCCGAGTGTAGATCAGCAGTGTGAAGAACCCGATTACAGCCCGGACCATGACCACCAGAGTCTCGCTCAAAGTCCTGCCCCCGATCAGCATGATCTGCATTGCCTGCACAGCTCCTGTGGTTATGTTCTCCCCTACTCCCAGAGGGGATGCGGCAAGGTGCCGGAGCGTTCGCGCGAAGCGGTGCCAAGCTGGCCTAATGAGGATGACGGGGCGCCAAAACGGCTGGAGCTGGGATGTACTCGATTTTTGACGTTAGTTTTGGAGATAGACGCAGAAATTGAGTACATCGATTTGGAGCAGCCGCCGGACCACATCGGGATCGCGAGAACCGGGGGGTATCCGGCACGCGCGGGCATCGAAACCGATGGGACGAGTGGCATTACGCTCCACAATCCGGGGATACCTGGCGCCGGTGGGGAAGTTGTGGCAGTGGTCGCCAGCATTTTACCACCTCATGGTGTGCCGCGGGCCCTCAGATGAGCCATGGGCAGCCGCAGTCGTTCAGCAGCCAACTGGATGTACTCAAAATCTGCGTCTATCTCCCGAACTATCGTCAGAATCTGATGGTATCGCTTGACGAATACCCCCGGGGGTATACCGACGCAGCCGCGGCCCCGATCCCGATCCGCACCCCCGACCCGGGTGCCCCTTGCTACCACGTCGAATCCTGTGCTAAGCTTCACTTATGGACGGTGAAACAGATTGATCCTTCACGCAGCCTGGCTTCCTTTCGCTGACGCAGCCGTGGGGGCAGTGCCCGCGGCGAGTGCACTAGCAGAGTATCAAGCCGCGCTGGCGCCCGGAGGGCGCCTTTTCATATGGGGAGAATCGCCCGAGCGTCTGGGCCTGAAGTTGCGCGGTCGCAAGGGCCCCTTCCCCGGGCATCCATTTCAGGCCTCTGCAACAGAGCTGATGCAGGCGTTCGCTCTTCTTGTGGACGCTGCCGGCTGTCGTCTGAACCGCAATCGAGGCACGGTAGGGTCGGCCGCCGGGCCCGACGCGGTGCGCGCCAGCGCAAGGCTGGTACAGAAGCCGAAGAAGAGCCATGCCCTCATGCTGCTCCCTACAGAAGACGGGTATCCCACCCCATCGCCCGCTCTGCTCCGGCAGGCGCGCCGTGTTCTGCCGGTTGCGCGCCTCGAGCAATGGACCGCCAACGGCGGTTCGACCAGCCCCAGCCCGCATAGCGCAGACTTCTTCCAGGCCACCGGAGTGAGCATCAGTGCGCTCGATGTCATTCGTCTGCTCACGGTACTGCCACAGTCCTGCCGGGACGATGGAGGCGACTGTCCTGAGCCCGACGGCACACTCGCCAAATTCGGGCCCGCAGCCACTCCGGGCAACGATTTCGCTTTTTGGGCACAGGCGTCCAAATTGGCGCTTGAGCTGATGGCCAGGCAGAAGTTCATGCCCGACATCTGCCCCTTTGTGGACGACTCGCGAGCGAGAGCTGTGTGGCGCCCGCTATGGGAGTATGCGCAGGACGTGTCGCGCTTTCGCGCGCTGGCCGACGCCATGCCCTTGCTGTGCAGGGCTGTGTGGTCGCTTGAGGAGTCCGAATCGGCCCGCATCGTGCCTTCGGACGTGATCTTGGGCAGTTTCATCGATACTTCAACGGATGAGACTGTCAGGGGCATGCTGGCTATGGAGCGCAATATTCGATGGGCCGATTCCATTGCCAGGCAGGAGTTTGACGACGCCGAGCGCCGATTGCTGGAGATGGCCATGCTCAGCAACAGGCGACCGGCCTGCGCCTGGATATGCAGCCTCAACAAGGAGAAGCCCGAGATCCGGCTGGAAGTGGCCCACCTCGACTCAGTCCGCCGGGGCATCAGCGACTGGATAGCCGCCGCGAGCCTGCGTCAGGCGCCTGCCTCCAGCGTTCCCTCGGCTTCCGCCGCGAACGGTTTCCGCACCTGTTTTCGCCTGGAGCCGCCGGATACCGGAGCCGACGTCTGGACGCTTCATTATTACCTCCAGGCCGCCGATGACCCCAGCGTTCTGGTGCCCGCAGCCCGCGTATGGGAAGAAAGCGGCGGCATGCTGCGCTTCCTGGGCAGACGGTTCGAAAACCCCCACGAACGTCTGCTGGCGGACCTCGGCCAGGCCGCACGTTATTTCCCCGCAATAGAGACAAGTCTCGACACAGCTACGCCTGAATCTTGCGGACTCACTACCGCCGAAGCCTACTCGTTCCTGCGCGAGGTCTCCCCGCAGCTTGAACAGCTGGGCCTCGGAGTGCTCACCCCGCCCTGGTGGGAACGGGTGTCGAGCGGCCCCGCCAAGCTGGGAATACGCCTTAAGGTGAAATCCGACCTTTCGCACGACGCCGGCGCCGGTGAGGCCAACGTTGCGCCCCGCTTCTCTCTTGATAGTCTGGTTGATTACGACTGGCAGGTAGCCCTGGGCGACGAGGCCATGAGCAAGGACGAATTCCGCCGGCTCGCGGACCTCAAAATCCCGCTGGTGAGAGTGAGAGGCGAGTGGGTAGAGATCAACCCCGGGCAGGTTGAATCGGCCATCGCCTTCTGGGAACAGCGCGCCCGCCGCCACGGCCTCACTGTGCGGGATGTGCTGACGATGTCGCTAGCCGGGGCTGTCGCCGCCGAGACCGATGCCGCCGGAGCCGACGCCGCCGGCCCGGAGGTTGACTCGCGCGCGGAAGAGGCCGGTCTTCCGGCTGTGGGCATCGATATGGATGAGGCTTTGGCCGATCTGACCGCACGTCTCACCGCTGGAGAGCGGATCCGGGAGCTGCCCGAGCCCCGCACGCTCAACGGCACTCTCAGGCCGTATCAGATCCGCGGCCTGTCGTGGCTGGCTTTTCTCGAGCGCTATGGGCTGGGTGCCTGCCTGGCCGATGACATGGGGCTCGGCAAGACAGTCCAGGTAATCGCGCTTTTGCTCCGAGCGAAGGAAGAGGGGACGCTTGATGCGCCCACCCTGCTCGTCTGCCCAACCTCAGTCGTCGGCAACTGGCAGCGCGAGTTGGCACGGTTCAGCCCATCACTAGGTGTCATGATCCACCACGGCCCAGGCAGACTGATAGCCGATGACTTCGCGCAGGCCGCCGCCGCTTGCGACGTGGTTCTGACTACCTATGCCCTCCTGCCGCGCGATGAGACAACTCTCAGCCAGGTCAAATGGAACGCGGTCGTGCTCGACGAGGCGCAGAACATTAAGAACCCCGAGGCAAAACAGAGCAGAAGCGCCCACCGCTTAGGCGCCGGGTTCCGTGTGGCCCTCACCGGCACGCCCGTGGAGAACCGCCTGTCGGAACTGTGGTCGATCATGGACTTCCTGAACCCCGGCTACCTGGGATCGTTCGCAGATTTCCGGCAGCACTACGCGATCCCGATAGAGCGCTATCGAGACGCAAAGGCGTCCAGTCGTCTGCGCAGCCTGACGCGTCCTTTCATCCTGCGCCGTGTGAAGACAGACCCGCGGATCATCCAGGACCTGCCCGAAAAGCAGGAGGCCAAGGTATACCCCAGTCTCACCAGGGAGCAGGTTACTCTGTATGAGGCCGTCGTCCGCGACATGCTCGATAAAATCGAAAGCGCAACGGGCATGGAACGCAGAGGGATCATCCTGTCTACACTGCTCAAACTCAAGCAGGTGTGCAACCACCCGGCGCAATTCCTGCACGACAAGAGCAGCCTTGAAAACCGCTCCGGGAAACTGACCCGACTCGCGGAGATGCTGGAAGAGGCCGTAGGCGAGGGCGACCGGGCGTTGGTGTTCACTCAATTCGCCGAGATGGGGTCGATGCTCCAGACGTATCTGTCGCGGGCTCTCGACTGTGAGGTCTTGTTCCTCCATGGCGGAGTGCCGCAGAAGGTCAGGGACAAGATGATCCAGCGGTTCCAGAACGATCCTTCCGGCCCGCCCGTCTTCATACTATCGCTCAAGGCCGGCGGCACGGGGCTCAACCTCACGCGCGCAAGTTACGTGTTCCACTTCGACCGCTGGTGGAATCCTGCCGTCGAGAACCAGGCCACCGACCGGGCGTTCCGTATAGGCCAAACCAAGAACGTGCATGTCTACAAGTTCGTGACGGCCGGGACTGTGGAGGAACGCATCGACCAGCTGATTGAGGAGAAGAGATCCCTGGCTGAAGGTATAATCGGCACAGGCGAGGATTGGATAACCGAGATGTCCACCGACCAGCTTCGCGACCTGTTCGTGTTGAGACGCGAGGGCCTCGCAGAAGAAGAGGAGGCGCAATAAGATGGCCAGAAAGGACGAATTCGGCGGCACATGGTGGGCCAAGAGATGGACATCCGCCCTCGAGCGGCTGGGCTGGTCAAGCCGCCTGCAGCGAGGAAGGACGTATGCTCGGCAGGGTAACGTTCTCGAGGTCAAGGTCAGCCCGGGGAGAATCGATGCCCGGGTTCAGGGGTCGCGCAGAAGACCCTACAGGGTCACTATCAACATCGAACCCCTGAGCGATGCCGACTGGAACGAAGCAGCGTCGGCCATGGCGGAGCACGCCTCGTTCGCCGCCCGGTTGCTGGCGGGCGAGATGCCGGAGAATATCGAGGATGCATTCGATCAGTGCGACACTTCGCTCTTCCCCGGGTCCGAACAGGATATCGACATGTCATGCACATGCCCTGACTGGGCCAACCCGTGTAAGCACACCGCGGCCGTATTCTACGTGCTTGGCACGGAGTTCGACCGAGATCCGTTTCTCCTCTTTCTGCTTCGAGGGATGTCCAAGGAGCGCTTGCTGGCTGCTCTGCGTGAAAAGCGCGCCCAGGCCGCAGCCTCCACTGAGGCGAGCGCCGCAGGCGCACGCGCCGACGGGAATCGAGCCGAGGGCGGCGGCAGCAAGCCCGATGGCGCAACCGAGAGCAGTGGCAATACATCCGAGATCGGACCTGACGTGGTAGAGCAGTTCCTTCCCCTGATCCAGGAGGGGCTCGATTCCTTCTGGGCCGGAGATGCGGCAGCTGCTGAATCGCTGCGCATCGACGTAACCGCCCCGGAAACGCCCCTCGGCATCATAAAGCGTCTCGG
>Ga0255346_1001798_pt1 | contig 28689 bp, 30 predicted proteins | sample wastewater_treat_FD_194410 | JGI IMG/M metagenome (GOLD analysis project Ga0255346, IMG submission 194410) | Wastewater microbial communities from Lulu Island WWTP, Vancouver, Canada - plant22 | ecosystem: Engineered > WWTP > Wastewater > Unclassified | place: Canada: Vancouver, British Columbia...
TCCAACTCGGCAATAATTTCAAATGCCTTTTCTATATTTCTTTTCGAGATACTTTCTAAATTTTCCATATTATCTACTTATTTCTGTCGGCTCAAACTGCACTACCTTGGCATTACCGCTAACGGTTGCAGGCTTGCGTCAGGCGTGGAGTCAAAGGTAGAATGTTTGGATTAAAAACCAAAAGAAGATTAAAGAAATACAAGATCGAAAAGCTACTCAGCCCCGCTTGCACAATTGCCTGCTGTTAGGTGCAGTTTATCTGTTCTTTAAATTTGTTCGCTTTTTTTCTGATATGACCGTCTGAATCATTTAAAAATAAGTCCAAAAATGTTTTGTCATTTGAGAATTGATTTGCACAAATAAGCGACCATTCTCTATGTCTTGAAATTGTGTCTTTACAATAATGTTCAAAAAATAATTTCCAATTATCATTGTCAATATGCTCTGCTAGAACAAAACCTATTGTCTTTCTGATATTTTCGTTGGCAGTATTCTTGTCTATTTCAATTAGAAAATCAAAGTCAACAGATTGCCAAAGTTTTGAGATTCCTTCAATTGCGGTTTGTTTAATCTCTAAAATTTCGGAGTCAATTAAAGCTTTAATCTTATTGTGTGATTTTTCACTTCTTAAATTTGCTAACGCTTTTATTGAAGATGTAACGATAAATGTATTTGGGCTGTTTAAAAAATCAATCAAGCTATTTTCAAATTGCAAACCATACTTGTTTTTTCCTATTGCTTCAATTGTCGAACGAATATGTGTCCAATCTTTATTCTCTAGTAAGATTTCAAAAACTGATATTATTTTGTCAGAATCGTTTTGTGCAAGAGCTGTATAAGCTGTCCAACACAAAGGTGCTTTCTCTTTTGTAAGTTGAATTAATTCCTCAAGTGTTTTGTCATAAGGAATAACTAAGCCATATTGGGTTTCTACTTGTGTCATATTACAGTCTGTCCAAATTGCACATAACGTTTTGCGGCTTTGTGTTCGGATTGGTTGGCGGGACGAAGTCCTGTCAACACGAGGCGAACGCAGGTGCGGGCTACAAACCTTCAAATTTGCGAGTCACCCAGCCGACGCAAAACCCGTGTTAGCAGGCAGTTGTTTTCTTATTTCAGTTTTTTCATTGTGTTGCTTGCAAGTAACGATTTCATTTGTGTAATAGGTTCGTACCTGCTTCCTGCCCATAGTATGTTGTGGGATGTGCTTAACAATGACAGCATACGTGTTATCTATGAGGTAAAGATACAAAATTCTTCGATTAGGTTTCTTCATTCCGCAGGTCTAAACCTATCCGCTCCGTCTGTCAGCCAGTCAAGGGAGAAGTTCAGGAAGTACATTTTGTAGGGTGCGGTTTCGTCTTCTTCTATGTAAACGCCGATTGTGCCGTCGGGTAAAATGGTGATGGAGGAGTAGGCGGATTCGTTGCGGGCAATGGTTTTCTTGACCGGCCAGGTTGTGCCTTCGTCATAGCTTAGCCACATGGTTACATTTCTGCGGGTACTGTGGTTTGGTAAAGTATGCAGGATTCTATCTTTATCGTAACCGTCTTTGGTGGATGTATAGCGGATAATATCGGCATCACAGGCATTGCCCCATATTTCTTCCCAACTACTTTTAGTGCCCCAAGTTATACCACCATCGGAGGATTTCGCCCAAAGTCTGTTTCCCTTTGTACGGCTACTCAAAAGAATATCGCCATTATTCAATTCCACCACTTTAGCCTCATCGCCATCCAAAATCGCTCTTTCTGAAACATGCCACGACTCCCCATCATCATCCGAATAAACCGCATAATTATGTAGTCGTCTATTCTCCAATGTCTCGCGCACAGCCATTACGGCCATCAATCTGCCGGCGCGAGTACATAAAGCGTGACCTGAACCAAAGAATAAACTTTGCCACTGCGATCGAACTGGATCCGGACACTCTGCACCATAAATTTGAGCCGTAATATCCCTCGGCGGAGTCCAGGTTTGACCGTGATCACCGCTTGTCGCAATATAGGTACGCTGCGGATTTTCGGCAGTAGAACCCCAAAGTCCGGGACCACCCACGAATAGCGCAACCAACTTTCCGGTATTTGATCTGATAATAACTGCATCACCAAAACCTTTGCCATATCCCTGACCCTCAGCCACTAAAAAGGGCTCAGACCAGGTTTTTCCGCCATCTGTGCTTCGATTGGCGACAATATCAATGTCTTCCGGCAGGTCAATTGAATTATTTTTCCTCCTGTCAGTCAAAATCACCAGCGAACCATCGGCAGCAGTCGTTATAGCCGGAATACGGTAATTCGCCGAACCATAATCCCCCGGACCATAGACCAGCGTCCTCCTAAGCAGAATCTCACGACTCCCCTCAGGATTCCCATTCTCAAACCTATGAATCTCTATTTCAGTGGAAATAGAAATCACCTCCGCATCCAGCTGATTCCCCTCTTTAGCAGTTTCTTTTACTTTGAAAGTTATCCAGATATTATTGATCCCTTGGGCAATCTCTCCCTCAAGCGGAATCTTCATTTCGCCCTCTTTTGGAGCGGCTGTAGCGAGGAGTTGTGCGCCTTTCACAAGCGGATTACGCGGATCGAATTTCTCAGAGGCTCCTGTCGAATAAATCTTTATCTCTTCAATATCATTGATATCGGAAGTTCCATTCAGATTCATCACCAAACTCTCCAACGCCACTTCCCCACTCCCAGTCGTCTGTAATTCCAACCGCAGAATCTCCTCATTGTCATTCCCTCGACCCGAGAAATTATTATCCTGAATCACCGAGGAAGCGGTGATTTTGACTTTTTCTTGGGCAGGGAGACCGAAGAATGGAGAGGTTGAAATTAATAAGGATGCAATAAGAAGTAGTGGGAGGTTTTTCATGGATATGGCGGGATTGGCGGTGATTATGCAAAGTTAGAAAAAAAATGAAAGTTTGTATTTATGAAATGGGCTTGCAGTAATGTTTGTTGGTTATTATATAGACCTGCGCAAATAATCTTTGTTTTCTTCCCAATAAATGAGAAATGATTTGTAGTTAAGTTTGATAGAATTCTGTATTTTTGTGAAAACTCATTTTATGCTTACGAAAAAAGGTCTCATACAAATTCTTGCCGACACGGAAAGTTTTCATGTAGAACGCACCACATCCACCAAGGACATGGATAAGTTTTGCCAGGCTATTTGTGCCTTTTGCAACGATGTTTCCGGAAGTGGTAAAAATGGCTATTTGATCATTGGAGCTGATAATAACGGGAAATTATCAGGATTGAAAGTTGATGACAAGCTATTGCTAAAGATTGCCAATATCCGGACAGACGGCAATATTCTGCCGCAACCTGTTATGAGTGTCGAAAAAATTTCTTTCGATGAAGGAGATCTGTTGGTTGCTGAAGTTCAACCATCCGAATTTCCACCTGTGCGCTATCGCGGACGCACATGGGTACGAGTTGGCCCCAGGAAAAGTATGGCAACGGAGGCGGAGGAAAAAATCCTGATAGAGCGGCGTTTGTCGAATGTCCATACATTCGATGCCATGCCCTGTTTGGGGACAACTATAGATGATTTGGATGTAAAGATTATAGAAAAAGAATATCTGCCTAAAGCCGTTGCTGAGGAGGTGCTAGCAGAAGATAAACGCAGGATTGATGATCAGCTTGCTTCGCTTGGGTTTTATGATTTGCGTTACGACTGCCCAACAAATGGAGCTATAGTGCTTTTCGGCAAAAACCCTGAACGTTATCTGCACGGTTCCTATGTTCAATATGTCCGTTTCAAAGGAAAAGATCGCGCCGGCGATATTATAAACGAGCACAAATTCTCCGGAAATCTTTGTCGCGAACTTCCTAAAATCGACACATTTATCGAAACAAGCATTGCGCAAAAAAGGCCCATTCCGGTAAGCGTGCTCCGTGAAGAAACTTTCTCGAAATACCCCTACTGGGCCACTCGTGAGCTATTAATGAACGCACTGATGCACCGTGACTACGAGACCAATGCACCCGTCCAATTCTATGAATATGATGACCGAATAGAAATTCAAAACCCGGGGGGATTATATGGAAAAGTAACCCCTGAAAACTTCCCCAATGTAAGCGACTACCGCAATCCATTCATAGCAGAAGCCATGAAAGTTTTGGGCTATGTAAATAGGTTTAGTCGTGGAGTTTATAGAGTACAAAAAGAGTTAGTTGAAAACGGCAACGGCGAAGCTACTTTCGACTTTTCCTTATTCACCGCGTTTAAGGTCGTAGAAAACATTTCTACAAAATATTTGGATAAGGGTTTTGGCTCTAATACTACCCAAGAAATGGACGAAACTACCCAAGAAAAGCCCAAGAAAAGCCCAATAAAAAGCCCAATAAAAAGCCCAATAAAAATCGAGGAAGAAATAATAATGATTATAAGTGCTAATCCTCAAGTTACAAGAACAGAGCTTGCCCAAAAGTTGGATAGAACCGAGAACAGTATTCGCTACTACCTAAGAAAATTGATAAAAGAGGGCATAATAGCACATGAAGGCTCTAAAAAGACGGGGAGATGGGTGATAAAGAAATGAGTAAAAAGATTTTAGTTATTATTACAGAAAGGTCCATCTATAAAAAGTTGAACCCTTCATTTTTAACTTGCACACTTAATGAGATAGTATCTAAAAAATCTCACTCTCAAGTTCTTGATATACCTTCGTGTCTTCTGTTACAAGTGGCGCCATAGTGTCTCTGAGAAACGCACTTGTAGTGTTACCGCATTGCGTCAGAGATAAAATGCGTTTTAGTTCAGTATATATTTTCCCACTTGCAGATTTAACATCATCTTCAGGATTACCCCTCGCTACACTATCTGTCAATGCTAATTGTTTGACTTGCAAGCATTCGTCAAATAGCTCTGGTTTGCCTTCCTGCTCACAAAGTTTCTTTATAATTTCATCATCTAATAAATAACATTCGACATGTCTCCGCTTAGAAGTTTTGATACCTTTTTCTAATAATTCTTTTACCTCCTCTTCGCTTTTATCATCTCGATCAATGAACTTAATAATAGTGGACGATTTTAAAATATTGGAAATAATTCGCATAGGTTGATTATCAATGTTCTCAATTTCTGATGAGGAGCCTATTGAAATGAATATGGTATCGTGATATTGATCTCCAAAAATCTTCCTATATATCTGTGAATCAAAATCATTATATTTTCTTCCTTTTGAAGTCCCTTCACAAAAAACAATGTTTTTTGGTGCTATTAGCTGAGCAAAGTCAGCAAAAGCTAAATCATAGAACCTGTCCCAGATAGTTTTATTTATAATAGCAGGTGTCATTCGTTCAGGTAAATCAAAATCTCTATTATCAAAATCCAAGAATACAACGGAACCTGGAAAGGCTTTTTCTATATCTTCAGCCTGTTTTAGCATACCTATCGAATGAGTAGAAATCCACAGTTGTGAGTTTTCTGGGACAAGATTAAAAAGTTCATTCAATACCTTTGCTTGTAGCCTGGTATGCATATGAGCTTCGGGCTCATCAATACAAAATACAGCATCCGGATAATACTCCGATTTTATTATCATATCTAATAACAAATCAAAAACGGATTTTTCTCCTGCTGATAAATTTTTATAATGAAAGTCTTTTGAAACACCTTTTTCAAAATAGAAACTGCCTTTGGATAATGGGTCACCTATTGAACTAAATTTTAGATCATCGAAAACATTAGCAAGAGATTTTTTAAGCCTCCCAATCAATTCCTCTCTTAAAACTACAACTTTTTTTTGATCGTTTGCTGTGTCGTACACGCCAGATAATGTGAGAGAAACTAAGCGTTGATAATTTTCTGAAACAACAACATCATTTTCCATCAATGTTGCGAGCCTAAACTGTTTTGAAGGATCATATTGTTGATTAAGATTATGCATGGTAAAATCAGGTTCGTTTCTATAAGCAGTTCTGAAATAGAATTTCCCCTTAACTTGTTCTTGATTGTTTGTTGCTAGTGGTGTGTGAAACTCTATTTCTACTTTATCCTGATACCATCTAGCATCCGAAATATTAGTATAAACTTTTTTTTCTATATATTCTCTATCGCCGATATTTCCAAAAGCCTTGAATATATACCAATAATTAAACGACTCAAATAATGAGGTCTTTCCACTACCATTTGGTCCAACAAGTATTACTAATCTAGCACTCTCTGGAATATCAGTTATTATTAAATCTGTGAATCTTTTAAATCCTTTAATTTTTATAGTTTTTATTTTCATGTCTTTACCAATATATTCAGTAATCACTATGAGTTATGATCAAATTAATTTCCGCTAAGTTACTAAATCTCTATTATTTATTCCATTTTTATATTCAAACAAATCTTTCAACATAAAATCAACAACCATTGACATATGGCAATAAGTAACTATTCAGCCATAATTATTTTTAGACATATTTGTTGTCAACCAAGAGGTGCAAAACTGGTAAGTAAAAATTAGTGCTTTACAACTATATTCTTGTAGTTCTCCACTCATACACTTTATCGCTTTTTTAATCAATTACTTTTATTTCTCAAAAAGTTCGATAAAATTAAGTAATATTGTAGAATTATAAAGAAGCGAAAAATCAGCTATTCATAAAAACATGCCAGCACTTACTGTGCGTGGAATTGTTATAGAATAACAGATTATAAGATAACAGTTTCAGCAAGCTAACAACTTGTTTTATCAAGCGACAATATGACTACATTTCAGCAAATTCTCAACCAGTTTCGAAAAGAAGCATTTTCAGAAAAAGATAAAGGTGATCGGTTTGAACGACTGATGCAACTATATTTGCTTACAGAGCCTTACTATGCAAATGTGTTTAAAGAGGTTTGGTTGTGGAATGAGTTCCCTTTCAGAAAAGATTTAGGTGGGAGTGATACTGGAATTGATCTTGTAGCATTGACTACCAATGGAGGATACTGGGCTGTTCAATGCAAATGTTATCAAGAAAGTACTATTATAAACAAAGCCGCAGTTGATAGTTTTATAACAACGGCCGGGCGTTCGTTTGTTGATAATAGTGGACAAACCAGAAGATTTGAACATTGTCTGTGGATTTCCACCACTAATAACTGGGGACCTAATGCTGAAGAAGCCATACGAAACCAAACACCGCCCGTTTCCAGAATTTCGCTCTATCATCTGCAAAATAGCAGCGTGCAATGGGATAAATTGATGCAGGGAATGTATGGCGAAGAATCGCGAAAACAAAAGAAAACCCCATTTGAGCATCAAAACACTGCCATTTTAGCTAGTACAGATTACTTTGCTGAGCATGACCGTGGCCAACTTATTATGGCATGTGGTACGGGGAAAACATTTACTTCTCTCAAAATAGCTGAACAACAAACTGAGGGTAAAGGCTTAGTACTTTTTCTTATCTCATCCATTGCTCTATTAGCACAAACCCTTGAAGAATGGACTGCCGAAGCATCGCAGCCCATCAATGCTATTTGTATTTGCTCCGATGCTGAAGTGAGTAAAAAGAAAACCAAAAATGAAGATACTGATACTTTTAGTATTGTGGATTTAGCTTTGCCTGCATCTACTGATGTGCCTACAATTTTGAAACAATTTAGGGAAGCACTAAACACAGAAGGGATGACAGTGGTTTTCTCTACATACCAATCCATAGATGTAATTTCTAAAGCTCAGAAAGAATATCAAGCAAAATATGGTAAAGAAAAGGGCATTTTCGATATAATAATTTGCGACGAAGCGCATCGTACTACCGGCGTGACACTTTCTGACGAGGATGAAAGTGCATTTGTAAAAGTCCATTATGATAAATTCATACAAGGACGAAAACGAATGTATATGACCGCCACACCGAGGCTCTATAGCGTAGAAAGCCAGAAAAAGGCTGTTTATATGGATGCTGTGCTTTGCTCAATGGATGATGAAAAGTTGTATGGCAAAGAAATATACCGTATCGGATTTGGTGAATCGGTTGACAAAGGTTTATTGTCAGACTACAAAGTTTTGGTACTTACTGTTAATGAGAAAGACATGCCCGCTGCTGCACAAAAAATGGTAGCAAATGGCCAAACTGAAATTCCGGCTGATGATGTAAATAAGCTCATTGGCTGCATAAATGCATTAAGTAAAGAGTTGGTAGGTGACAATGCTCTTGTCAAAAGCAGTGACCCTGAGCCAATGCACACAGCCGTTGCATTTTGCCAAAGCATAAAAACATCTAAACAAATTACCAACACTTTTAATCAAATGGGCGAGCTTTATTACAAAAACTTAAATGAAGAAGCCCAACAGAGAATGGTGGTAGTGGATAGCCAACATATTGACGGTACTATGCCTGCAACTGAGCGCGGCCAAAAACTCTCGTGGCTTAAAAGCGTGGAGCGCGACACTCAAAAATGCCGTATTCTTACCAATGTACGATGTCTGAGCGAAGGAGTCGATGTGCCATCTTTAGATGCAGTAATATTTCTCTCTCCCCGAAATTCGCAGGTTGATGTGGTGCAGTCTGTGGGAAGAGTTATGCGTAAGGCACCTAACAAAAAAATGGGTATATTATTATTCCGGTAGTGGTCCCCAGCGATGTGGATGCTAAAAAGGCTCTGGACAATAATCAAGCCTACGCCGTTGTATGGACTGTACTAAACGCATTAAGAGCACACGATGACCGATTCAACGCGACCATAAACAAGATAGAGCTCAATAAGAAAAAGCCCCAGAACATTCTTGTTGGTGCACCCTCTCACGGTGGAGATGAGGACTATGGTGATGCCCGTTCATTGAGTGACACCTCTGAAGCAGTAGTGCAATTATCTCTGAAATTTGAGAAGATGCAAGACCTTCTTTATGCAAAAATGGTAGAAAAGGTGGGTGACCGTAGATACTGGGAACAATGGGCAAAGGATGTTGCCGAGATTGCTGAACGCCATATTGAACGTATTACAAAGTTAGTTGCAGAGGACAAAAAGCACAAAAATGCTTTTGAACGGTTTATGAAAGGTTTACATAAGAATATTAACCCTTCTGTGACCGAAGAGGAAGCAATAGAAATGCTCTCACAGCATATAATTACTCAACCTGTTTTCGACGCTTTGTTCGATAATTACTCTTTTGTGCAAAATAATGCTATTTCGCAATCAATGCAACAAGTGCTATCATTATTAGAGGAAGATAACACGGAACAAGAAAACGAAACTCTACAAAAATTCTACGATAGTGTAAAAATGAGGGCATCGGAAATTGATAATGCCGAGGCTAAACAGAAAATCATTATTGAGCTATACGATAAGTTCTTTAAGGCTGCCTTCCCCCGCTTGGTGGAAAGGTTGGGAATAGTTTATACACCGATAGAGGTGGTGGATTTTATAATTCACTCTGCAAATTATGCGTTGCAAAAAGAGTTTGGTCGCACTCTGAGTGACGAAAATGTGCATATTCTCGACCCATTTACCGGTACCGGAACATTCATTACCCGACTACTGCAAAGCGGAGTAATAGTCCCAGATGACCTTGAATACAAGTACACTCACGAACTTCACGCAAATGAAATAGTATTACTTGCATACTATATTGCTTCAGTGAATATTGAGAACGTTTACCATGACATTCGAGGTGAGGCTGAAGGAGAGTACACGCCATTTAACGGTATCTGCCTAACCGATACGTTCCAGCTAGGTGAAACCTCTGGTGGAGAGGTACTTTTCAGTGAAATGTTCCCACAAAACTCTAAAAGAGTTCAGGAACAACAAAACGCACCGCTACGAGTTATTATTGGTAATCCTCCGTATTCAATAGGTCAGAAATCGGCAAACGACAATGCTCAAAATCTTAGCTATCCCAGACTCGAAAAACGTGTAATGGACACTTACGTGGCGAAATCTGAGGCCGGACTTAACAAATCACTTTATGATGCCTATATCAAAGCTTTCCGTTGGGCAAGCGATCGCTTGGATCCAAAGAATGGTGGTATTATTTGCTATGTTAGTAATGGAGCATGGGTTGATGGGAATAGTACGGATGGTTTCCGTAAATCAATTGAGAATGAGTTTTCGTCTATTTATGTATTTAACCTACGAGGCAATGCCCGCACACAAGGAGAATTACGCAGAAAAGAAGCTGGAAACGTTTTTGGGTCCGGTAGTCGCACACCAATTGCAGTTACGCTATTAATAAAAAAACCGAAACAAACCGGAAAAGCGAAGATACACTACTATGAAGTGGATGACTACCTTAGCCGTGAAGATAAGTTGGAGCTTACAGCTCATTTTGGTAGCATTAAGAAGGTTCCTTGGGAATCGATAAAACCAAATGAGCATGGGGACTGGATAAACAAGCGAAATGAGGGTTTTGCTGAATTTTTACCCCTAGCACCTGAGAAGAAATTTGATATGAAAACCCATTCGTTTTTCACAACCTACGCTATTGGAATTTCTACGAATAGAGATGCTTGGGTGTATAATTATTCAAAAGAAGAGTTAGCTGATAACATAGAGCGAATGATTGATTTTTACAACAAACAAGTTATTGATTATGCGGAAACATTTATTGAAAATCCAAAATTAAAAATCGAGGATTTTCTTGAGAAGGATGAAAGAAAAATAAGTTGGACAGTTAATCTGAAAAAAGATGTCGAAAAAGGGTGCTTACTGGATAAGAAAGGAGAAACAACAATCAGCTTATATCGTCCTTTCTGTAAACAAAACCTATATTTTGATCCTCGCTTAATAGAACGTCCAGGATTAAGTAGAACTCTTTTTCCGCTTACAGACAGCCAAAATAAGGTAATATGCCTAATGGGAGTAGGTGCAAGCAAAGACTTTTCAGCTTTAATTACAGATAAAATGCCTAATCTTGATATGATAGAAAAGGCCCAATGCTTTCCTCTCTATTGGTATGAAGAACGCAAACATAATTCACCTACCCTTTTTGATTCAATGGCAGGGCCCACTTCAAGTAGTTATATACGCCGTGATGGTATCAGCGATTTTATCTTGGAACGTGCACGTAGTATGTACGGTAATATAACCTCCAAGGAGGATGTGTTCTATTATGTTTATGGAATTCTACATAGTCCTAAATATCGTGAGATCTATGCTGCCGATCTTAAAAAGGTGTTACCTCGTTTACCTTTAGTTGAAAACAGTACCGATTTTTGGAAATTTGTTAAAACCGGTCGTGAGCTTGCTGAATTGCATCTCAACTACGAAAATTGTGGCATACCCTATAGCGTAACTATAACAGGCACAGATGAAAATGCAGATTACGAGGTGGTAAAAATGCGTTTCCCCAAAAAGGGAAAAACCGACACAATTATCTACAACCAGCATATTACAATTGAAAACATACCTGCAAAAGCATACGAATATGTGGTAAATGGCAAAAGTGCAATTGAGTGGATCATGGAACGCTATCAAATTACCACTCACAAAGCCAGCGGCATCGTAAACAACCCCAACCACTGGGCAACAGAACACGACGACCCCAAATACATCCTCAGACTGCTGCTAAGCATTATTAACGTAAGCCTTCGCACAGTAGAGATTGTAGAAAAATTACCGGACGTGGAGTTTGAGGAGTAAATACAATGAAGATAAAAAATTAACTAATGGCAAAAGATATAAATAGTGAGGCTTTTTCGGAAGAAACCAAACTGAAACTTTCAATTTTTAGGGATTGCTATAAAGAATGGTTGCCTGTATTTTTAAACAACTCCTATATTGATAAGATCTTCATTTTCGACCTTTTTGCGGGAAGTGGCAAAGATGTTGAAGGAACAAGTGGGTCGCCACTAATACTTTTACAAGAAACGAAGGGAGATAATTGTAAATACTGTAAGCAGCTCTCCAAAAATAATAGACCTGAAATATGGTTTGGTTTTAATGAGAGAGAGAAAAATAAATTTATCTCATTAAAAGAAAATGTAGAATACGAATTTATAAATTGTGAAAAAAAATGTCCACTCGGAGTTTGCATATTGAGTGGAAATTATATTATTGACAATAAAGATTTTCAAGAATTAATTAATTCTAAAAAATTTCTTTACATATTGCAAAATAAAAAATTTGGAAAATTTATATTATTGGATCAATATGGTTTTAAAGAAATAACCGATGATGTTTTTTTAAAATTAGTTGAGTCGCCAATTACAGATTTTATTTTCTTTATTTCTAGTTCATTTATTAGAAGATTTCAATACCAACCATCTGTTAGAGCTTATTTTAAACAAGAAAGCATCAAATTTGATCCAAATAAGCCAAAAGAGTGTCATCGTGAAATAGCAAATTATTTCAAAGCTCTGATTCCCAGAGAGAAAGAATATTACGTCCATCATTTCACAATTAAAAAAGGTGCTAATTATTATGGTCTTATTTTTGGATCTAACCATTCTTATGGCATGGAAAAATTCTTAAAGGTTTGTTGGGAAATAGATCAATTAGCGGGAGAGTCTAACTGTAACATTGAAAATGACTTTGAAATGGGTACCCTTTTTTATGATCCAAGCGTGACTAATAAAATACAAACTGTTAAAAACAAAATTAAAGAAAGAATTCTGGATGGGACTATAAGAGACAATCTTACGGGGTTGAAATATGCATTAAGCGAAGGTTGCAAACCGAAGTTATTTGTTGATGTTATTGACAAATTACTTGAGATAGAAAAAATATCAATTGATGGCGAATTTAATCGTAAAGCAACGAGTATTCACAAAGCAAAAATATATTATATTTCTGTTTTATGAGAACAACAAAAATTGAGTGGACAGAAAAAACATGGAATCCTATTACTGGATGCACTAAAATATCCGATGGGTGTTTGAACTGTTATGCAGCAGTTATGTCTCGTCGATTAAAAGCAATGGGACAAACAAAATATAAGAATGAGTTTAAGTTAACCTTACACGAAAATGTATTAAGAGAACCTTACAAATGGAAGAAACCTCATACTATTTTTGTGTGCTCAATGAGTGATTTGTTCCATGACAAAGTCCCCTTTGAATTCATAGATAAAGTTTTTAAAACAATTGAACAAACCCCACATCACCAGTACCAACTTTTAACAAAAAGAGCTGAAAGAATGAATATATACTTCCAGTCACGACCTATACCTACAAATGTTTGGTTAGGTGTTACTGTTGAAAACAAAAAATCAAAAGAAAGAATAGATTTCCTTAGGCCTCTTCAGGCTTCTGTTCTATTCCTTTCATGTGAGCCATTATTAGAGGATTTAGAAGAATTGGATTTAACCAATATAGATTGGGTAATAGTTGGTGGAGAAAGTGGTTCTAATGCAAGACCTATGAAAGAAAGTTGGGTGCTATCTATCAAAGAGCAATCTGAAACACAAGGTGCATCTTTCTTTTTTAAACAATGGGGTACATGGGGCAGTGATGGCGTAAAAAGGAGTAAGTTTCGTAACGGAAAGCTACTCAAAGGAAAAGTTTATCAAAACTTCCCTATTAAATAATTAATTATTTTATACCTGTAAATCCAAGCGGCAACACCATAAGTCTTACCGCTGTTTTGCTCTAAAAAATTCCCCCCTACCCCAAAAGCCTGCTCGCTACTGTGAAATAAATCAACACCCCCAGGATGTCCGCCAATGAGGTAATCAGGGGGGCGGAGGCGGTGGCGGGGTCCATTTTGAGTTTGGTGAAGATGAAGGGGAGGAGCATGCCGATGAGGCTGCCGACTATTACTATCAGGGTCATGGTGATGCCGAGTACGAGCATGATTTCGGGGGCGCGAAATGCCGATACCAGACTGACTCCCAGAGCCATTGTCAAGCCCAAGAGTAGCGATACGAGCAATTCCTTCCCCAGCAGTTTGGTCCAGTCCCGAAGTTGGACATCGCCCATTGCGAGGGCTCGAATCATCAATGTTGCAGATTGGGAGCCAGCATTTCCTCCGCTATCTATCAGCAACGGCAGGAAAAACACGAGCGACAGCGTGCTTGCAAGTACATCTTCAAAATTCTGAATCACGGCTCCCGAAAAGACATTTACAAAGACCAGAGCCGTCAGCCAAAAGACCCTCTTTTTGTATAAAAACGAGATAGTGGCCTGCAGAGGGCTGATAATGGCATCCTGAACTGCACCAAACCTCTGGAAGTCCTCCGTACCTTCTTCTTCAGCAATGTCCAGAATATCATCGACCGTCACGATTCCCAACAATATTCCCTTCGTATCCACCACGGGAAGCACCACCCTATCATACTTTTTAAAAGCACTTACCGCCGTCTCCTGGTCATCAAAAGCATTTAGCGCAGCGAATTTATAATCCATAAGGTCGCTGATACGCTGCTCGGGAGAGGCGAGGATCACCTCCCGAATACGGAGCCCGTCGAGCAAACGCCATTTGTCATCCACCACATAGATTACATTCAATGTTTCGGAGTCATGCCCATATTGACGAATATGCGCCAAGGTCTCCTCCACAGTAAAATGGGGTCTCACTGCCACATATTCGGGGGTCATCAATCGTCCGATGCTATCTTCTGGATAACCAAGCAATGTGGTTGCTACCGCCCTGTTGTCGGGTGTAAGCAGCTGCATAAGACGCTGCGCAACCTCCCCGGGAAGTTCCTCAAGGAAAGCGGTACGGTCGTCCGGCTCCATATCGTTGAGCAGATCGGCCACCTGTGAAGCTTGCTCAGCCAATCCCCGTACAATATCTTCCTGCTTTTCGTGCGAAAGTTCCTGAAATACCTCTTTCGCCTGTGCGCGCGATAGAAAGCGAAAGAGCACAATCGACTCAAATTCGCTTCCGCGATCAATTGCCTCTGCCAACTGCAGATGGTCGAGATTCCGCATTGCAGCTCTCAACTCCTTCCAACTCTTCTTTCGGATATACCGAAAAAGAGTTTTAACATCAAAATTCAGCATAATAATCTCCTTTTAGCTTTCCGCCAAAGGAGATCGGTTCCTTCAGAGGAAAGGGTTAGTAAGATTTTTTAAATAATTGGTAACTGTCTCCGTCCATTTTATATAAAAATCCATTTTGGCCTGCAAAGATAATAAAATAAAGATAATCAATCAAATAGATTTGGGGATGGAAAATTTGCCCATATCCACTTTCTCGAGCTCGAGCAGGGCTATTTTCCTTTCAACTCCGCCTGCATAACCTGAGAGCGAGCGACCTGCGCCTACCACCCTGTGGCAGGGAATGATGAGTGAGATGGGATTGCGACCCACCGCACCGCCCACCGCCCGCGGACAGAGACGATCGACACCTTTTTGTTTGGCAAGACCCTTCGCTATCTCACCGTAGGTCATCGTGCTGCCGTAAGGGATAGAGAGTAAAAACTCCCATACCTCCTTGCGAAATGGAGTTGCCCGCAGATTGAGGGTTGGAGTGAAATCCGGTGTCTTACCGCTGAAGTATATCCCGAGCCAGCGCATCGTCTCTTCGAAAATGGGCCGCTTCTTCTCAACTCCTTCGCCTTCCAGCGTCTCCGCGAAATAGTCCTGATCATCAAACCATAGCCCTACGAGGGCCTTTCCATCGCTTGCCAGCGTCATCCCGCCGAGCGGGGAATCATAATGCCAGGTATAGTCCATAATTTAAAGTTTTTATTCTTTTCTCCGGAAGAGCAGGGCTCCAATATCACGGAAAATCGTTCCGCCGGAAGCATTTTTATTTAACTCACTAACTGTTGACATGAGCAATTTTTTGTTTTCTTTTATCCCAAATAATAAATATTACCATCAGAATAGTGGCCATCAATGCCATCGCGGAGCCGAAATAGAAGGGGGCATTTGAATTGACCTTATCATAGAGCACTCCGGCTATCAAACTCGCCGGCAATAAAGTAATACCGAGGACTGCATGATAAATACCAAATCCGGTCCCTTTTAGATCTTTACTCACAATATCGGAAATGATTGCTTTTTGGCTGCCATCGGTCAATGCACTATAAAATCCATACAGTATAAAGAGGAAAATAAAGACATTTATGCTATTGAACCTGCCGAAATGGTAATAGGTGATCGCATAGACTATAAATCCCAGGAGAATCAACTTCTCACGACCGATCTTGTCCGATAATTTTCCAATCGGTATGGCAAGCAGTACCGACACTGTGTTGAATATCATATAGACAAAAGGTACGTATGACTTATCTATACCGGTTTCGCTGGTTTTTACCAGCAACAACGCATCTGCCGAATTGCCGAGAGTGAATACAAAGATTATAATGAGGAAGAAATAAAATTTCTTTGGCAAATATTTCAGCGAAACTTTTCTTGTACTCTCCTGTTTCTCTTTCTTCGCCTCTTTTACAAAAATGATAATCGTCAATACTCCCAGAATTGCAGGGATGGTTGCAAATAAAAAGATGTAGGAATATTTTAACGGATAAATGGACAACAATAAGAAAGCAATCAGGGGACCTACAATGGCGCCGCTATTGTCCATCGCTTTCTGAAACCCGAAGGTTTTACCGGCTTCGTTCTTTTTAATGGAGCTGCTTATGAGACTGTCGCGCGGAGCGGTTCTTATCCCTTTTCCTATTCTTTCAAAAAACCTGAAAAATAATATCTGAATAGGTAATCTTGCTATTGCATACAGAGGGGTTATGATTGCAGTGATGCCATATCCGATAATCATGAACGGCTTGTTTTTGCCAATCTTATCACTCCAATATCCCGAAACGGCCTTTAAAAACGAGGCCGTGCTCTCCGCAATGCCTTCAATTAATGAAATAGCGGTTTTGGATGCTCCGATTGATAACAAGAAAAGGGGCATGACACTGTACACCATTTTGGTAGATGTGTCAGTGAAAAAACTTGTCAATCCTGTAAAAAAGGGATTTCGCTGTATTCCGAATATCGTTTTAGTTTTCATTCGTACACCCCTTGGATTTCACTCCGCAAATTTACAACTTTATATAAAGCGATGTACCGCGAAAGAGACAAAAAGAATTTGTTGTAAAAAGTAATTTAATATTTAGGGAAATTGAGGATTATATGAAAGCTAACTCCAATCCCAAAATTCTTCCTAACTTAGCGTTTATATTAAACCTGATTAAAACACTACTGCAATGACTAAAATTAAAAGAATTGCCCTTGTAGCCCACGACAACCGTAAAGCCGATATGGTGGAATGGGTGGAGTGGAATTGGAAAAAACTGATAAAATACGATCTGATCTGTACGGGAACTACCGGAAAACTGGTGAATGAAACTCTTTTGAAAAAGATGGGAGAAGAAGAATCAAATGAGACAATTTCGATGAAACGTCTCAAATCGGGTCCTTTGGGTGGCGATCAACAATTGGGCGCTTTAATTTCCGAAGGTAAGGTGGACATGCTGATATTTTTATGGGACCCTATGACAGCACAACCTCATGACGTTGATGTCAAGGCTCTGCTGAGACTTGCCACACTCTACAATATCCCTACGGCAGTCAATCGCTCGACAGCCGACTTTATGATAAGCTCCATGCTGATGGATTCCAATTATAAACCCATTCTGAAAGATTACGGAAGCTATATAAACAGGAAATTGGATATTAAATAATCACACCTTCGATTTATCAGAATTAGTTTTGATTTCAACTCCAAAACTATTCATAACAATAAGAAACCGGCGGCAGAATCTTCTACCACCGGTTTCATTTTAACAAGAACAATATAAAACTTTACCAGGGCCAGCCCAAAACGCCGCCTTCCAGCAGTTTTACATTTTTATATCCATATTGCATAAGAGCTCTCACTGCCTCATATCCGCGCAGGGATATTTTACACCAGGCAATTATCTCAGCATTCTTATCTTTCGGTAATTCATCCAGACGATCTCTGAATTCTCCCTGAGGAATTAATTTTTCCCCTATTCCAATCTTCATAACTTCAAACTCACCGGGATTACGCAGATCCATCAAGAACATCGGATCCTTTCTTTCCAACTTCTCTTTCAGCTCTGTCGGAGTGATTCCCACGAAGAGACCATCCAGCTTATTCTGCATAATGTGTGCAGTAGCAATACTGTGGTCGATTGCAAGAGAATACGGAGGAGCATAAGGCAAATCGAGATTGAGCATATCCTCAACAGTCATCTTTGCCTGAATAGCCATAGCCCAAGTTGTAACTTGCTTGCTGACATCACCCGGACCAAGAACTTGTGCACCGAGGATACGGTTAGTGTTCTTATCCACAACCAATTTGGTAATCAGAATATTGGCTCCCATGAAGCCGGGCTTGTCCGGACTCACGTTTATAACCGTCTCAATATTGTCAAATCCATGTCTGACGGCACCTTGTTGCGAAAGTCCTGCTGCGCCTACTCCATAGTCAAACACTTTGCAGATACCACTTTGGATAGTTCCGGGGAATTGTGAGACATTCCCTTTTATCACATTATCACCCGCTACTCTACCCTGCAGGTTAGCCAGGTCACCCAAGGGTGCATGAACTTTTTTACCTGAAACAAGGTGCGGAACCTCAATACAGTCACCGATAGCATAAATATCGGGATCGGAAGTCTGCATATAGGAATTGACTTCAATCGCTCTGCACTCACCTATCTTCAATCCGGACTCTTTTGCCAATGCTGTATTGGGTCTGACTCCGGTAGCTACAACAGCTATTTCACATGGTATTATCGTTCCGTCCTGAAGCTTTACGGCTTTTAATTTCCCATTCTCTCCAATAAATTCGGAAACTCCGTTTTCAAGAATTACATTCGCCTTTGTCTTGAGATATTTCTCTACATTCAGTGACATATCTTTGTCCAGGAATGGCAACAATTGCGGCAACAACTCTACAAGCGTCACTTCAATGTCTGATAGTACCAAAGCCTCACAGGTCTCAATACCGATGAGACCTCCGCCGATTACTACTGCGTTTTTAACTTCACCATCATCCCCTATTTTTCTCAAAAAATCCGAATCGGCCATGGACTGTAAAGTAGTAACTCCCTTTAAATCAATACCCGGCACGGGGGGTTTAAAAGGTGTCGCACCTGTTGCTATTACCAGTTTGTCGTATGGCATAGAAGCTGTCTCTCCAGTAAGTAAATTCTTGTATTCTACATTCTTGTTATCACGGTCAATTTTGGTCACTTCCGTATTGACAAGAGCTTTGATTCTCTTTGCATCCCAAAAGAAATTTGCATCGCGCACCAGCCCCGCCGGAGTGGCCAACAGTTGATTGCGATCATCAAAGACGCCCGCTACATAATAGGGATATCCGCATGAAGCCATTGAGAGATCCGAGGCTTTTTGAATAATGGTAATCTCTGCATTTTCATCCAGACGACGTGCTCTTGAAGCAGCTTTGGGACCGGCAGCAGAACCACCGATAACAATAATCCTTTTTTTCTTCATAAAAAAAATAGTTAAATATGTGTTAATGATTTGTAATTGAATTACACTTTGAAGTTATTTGGGTCTAACCCCACAGGCGGCACCTACGGGCTCATCTTCCGTACGAAACCAGATGTCGCAATATTTATCGGGATGCCGTCTGAATTTCACCAATATATAAGAACAAGTAGGGATTACCTTATAGTTGTTTTCACGTGCATATTTTACCATTTCGTCAAAAAGAAGTCCAGCGATTCCCTGTCCTTCCAACTCACGGCGGACTCCGGTATGATAGGCATTCAGAATGCCGTTTTGCAGGTCATAATCGAGTTCGGCAATCTGCCTCTCCCCTTCCATAATGAAGAAAGATCCTCTTCTGCTATCTTCAAGTCTATGTTGAATTTTCATATTGTCGTTGCTATGTTATGCTAGTTATAACTCTCCTCTTTAAAGCCATTAATACTATGAGTGTAGTAATGCCTTTTCATATATTTTGTAATCATATTATTATAATACCGCCCCGTCATAACAAGAGCGGGCAGTACAAACATAACAAATTTTTATCTGATTTACAACCGAATTAAAATAATTTTTGGTAAGATTTTTTAATGAGTTTGCTGATGTCTGCATCAGGAGCAAAATCGGTTATCGACTGACAGTTTACCATTGCTTCAACCACAAGCGGATCAAAGGGGAATTTTCCAACTACTTCTATGTTGTTTTGAGTGCAATATTCCTCGATTTTCGAGGACATTTCCTCATTGATATCACATTTGTTTATAATGACACTAGTCGGCAGTTTAAAACCGGAAGTGATTTCCAGAGTACGTTTCAGATCGTGAAGTCCCGAAAGAGTCGGTTCGGTTACTACCACGACAGCATCCACACCGGTGATGGAACTGATGGCAGAACATCCAATTCCCGGAGGTCCGTCGATTATGATATCTTTAATCCCATGTTCCTTAGCAATTTGCTTCGCCTTATCCCGCACTTTGCTGACTATTTTGCCGGTATTCTCCTCTCCGGGAGCAAGCCTTCCATAGACCATTCTGCCATTTTTAAAACTTCCTGCATAAATACGGCTCTTATCTTCATTCACGATATCAATTGCTTCCTGCGGGCAAATGCGTGAGCACAACAGACATCCGTCACAGAAGGTCTCAATGATTTTAACCCTGTTATCCTCCTCTACAATGGCATCAAACCGGCAGTAATCGACACACTCTCCACAAGCAATACACTTGTCATAGTCAATCACCGCTTTTTGTCCCGAAACCACCACTTGTTCCTCTTCGCAAAGCGGCTTAAACAACAAATAGAGGTTAGCTGCATCCACATCACAGTCAGCCAAAACCACTTCTTTCTGCAGAGTGGCGAACGCGGCACTTATACTGCTCTTCCCCGTTCCGCCTTTTCCGCTAATTATTGCTATTTCCATATTCCTCTTTTACTTTGTTACATAGTTCGCTGAATTTTTCCTTCCATTTGCTATCCCGATCAGTCAGCAATTCCCCCTTGGAATAGCTCACCGCAATATTTTTATCGAAAGGGATACTCATCAATAGTGGGATGTTCTCCTTTTTCAGATAATCATATACCTCGTCATTACCCAAGCCGGCTCTGTTGACAATCACACCGTAGGGCTTATCCATCCCTTTGAGCGTTTCAATCGATTGCTTCAAATCACTCAATCCATATGGAGTCGGCTCAGTTACCAACACCACATAATCGGCCTGCGCAACAGTTTGGATAAATGGACAACCTATACCCGGAGGCGCATCAAATAGGACCAAATCGAAACCGGCGGCCCCTTTAATAGCGGCTTTAAGGACATTTACAGAAGAGTAAACGCCAACCCGGGTTCTGGATTCGATAAGAGCACTCTTGTTTGAGAATTCAAAATTGCTGACATGACCTAAAAGATCATCTTTTTCCGTTATGGCACCATAACTACAGGCCACAGAACAGGCTCCGCAGCCATGACATATCTCCTCAAGTACATTTACTATTTTGGGCTCTTTTAGGAAAAATATCGCATTGTAGTTGCAATATTCCGCACATTTTCCGCAATAGGCGCATTTGGATTCGTCAATTACCGGAACTTTTTGGTTAACCTCACGGCTGCTTTTCAAGATTCCTTCCGTAAGGAATAGTCTTGCATTGGGCTCTTCCGCATCACAATCCACCAGAGCCACATTCAACCCTTTTTTCCTCAACAGATTAAAAAGGTTGGTTGAAATAAAGGTTTTACCTGTTCCACCTTTACCGCTGGCGATTGCTATTTTCATAGGCTTCGTCATCAATGATCGCAGCAATTGGCACTGAGCTCAAGCTTTCCTGCTAAAAACTTTTCTACAATTTCTTTCGCTCCCTCTAAAGGGGCTCCTACAAATACATTGATCTTTTGCTCGTGGAATAAATTTATGGCCCTCTGTCCCATCCCTGCGGCTATAACATCAGTAACACCCAAAGTGGCGACCCAGCGTGGGTACACCCCCGGCTCGTGTTTGGGAGGTTTGTGTTCGGTGATCTCAACAATCATGTTGTCTTTTACAGTTGCAATTGCAAAATATGCACAGTGGCCAAAATGAGAACTTACTTTCCCGTTTTCCATCGGGATAGCTATTTTTTTTGTCATACGTTTACTGTTATTAGTTGTTAATTTTCCGTGACTTATTCCTGATTTTGTTCAACCCTACGGCCAAATCCACGACCCATTCCACGACCGAATCCTGCTCCTGCTCTCATTCCCGAGCCACAGGCGCGTCCAAATCCTCTTCCCATTCCGCGTCCACCTCCACGACGACCTCGGCCCAAGCCTAAGCCTCTGCCCATACCGCGTCCTTCATTAGTATTCATATTCTCAACTGAGGTTTCTTCTGCGAAACCTTTTTTCTCAACATCAATATTGGCACATTTACCCATTTGACGACCAGTCATCGGACCTTCTCCTCTGGGTCCTGTTCTATTAAATCTCGGCATAATATATCTCCTTTTTTAAAATATTAATAATCAAATAACGCTTGGTAAGCGTTTATAATTGTTTGATAATTTCCGCAACAGATTTATCCTTCTCCTGTTGCACATCTATGTTAAGTCTATCCAGCAGTGCTTTTGCTTTACCACCCAGTTCACTTGTTACCACCTTGGTAACTCCCTTTGAAGCTACAAATTCCACCGCTTTGGGACCGGCGCCCTCCGGGGAATCCTTCGCAGGATTCTCAAAGAAGTCTGTGGTTTTCGTGTTGGTATCGTATATGGCAAAATAAGCACAACGTCCAAAACGACTATCCATCTTTGAGTCTAAATTATTCCCTTCGGATGTAATTGCAATTTTCATAATTATTCTTCTTTATTTTGATAATATCTCATTCTTTTGCCCACTCCGGCAGCATCGGGGCCTTGACGGTGTCTACCCATCCCTCTCCCATGCCTACCGGGGCCTGTTTGTTCATTTTCTTTAATTTGTTTAAGAACTTCCTCACAACAATTGATGTCAATAATTTTACCCTCTATAAGAGCCTGCGCTATTTTTTGAACGGCACAATTATAGATCCGCGTAAAAGTGGGTCGCGAGATTTCCATTTTCTCCGCACCCTCTTCCTGCAACAATCTGTCGTAAGCAGCTAATTTGAATGCCTCATACTCGTCGTGTTCTATAATTACTCTCTCCAACTCTCTCAACGGAACTCCAACCGGCTTGAAACACATAACTTCCGGCAAACTTTGTATTCTTCGGCATTTCTTAGGTCTTGGCATATTTCAATCTATTTAATAATCCTAACCCGCACGTGGTGCGGGTCAGGAAATTCACTTAAAACAACTATTTCTTATAAATTTTCTTTTCAATCTCTTCCTTAGGAAGTTTCTTGGTACAGAAGAACCAGTCGTAGCAGGTCATCTCACCCTCTTTACCTTCCATTCTTTCCTTTGCAACTCCGCAGGAACCGGCTGTAGGCACGATAACATCGTCACCCGGATGCCAATCTGCAGGTAAAGCAACGCCAAACTTGTCAGCTGTCTGGAGACCGATAAGTACGCGCTTCAGTTCATTGAAATTGCGACCTAATGAAATAGGATAGTATAGGATGGTGCGGATCATTCCTTTAGGATCGATGAAAAAGACTGCACGTACTGCTTTTGTGCTGCTTTCTCCCGGTTGAACCATACCATATTTCTTGGCAACTTCCATCGTAATATCCTCGATGAGCGGGAAGGTAACTTCCACATTCTTCATTCCCTTATACTCGATTTTTTCCTTAATTGTACGCAACCATGCAATGTGGCTGTAGAGGCCATCAATTGATAGTCCGACCAATTGACAATTAAGGTCATCAAATTCTTTTTGCATTGTTGCAAACGTCATGAACTCCGATGTACAAACGGGAGTAAAGTCAGCCGGGTGGCTAAATAGAATTATCCATTTCCCTTCATAATCAGCGGGAAAATTTATGTTACCTTGAGTAGTAACTGCCTTGAATGCAGGCGCCTTTTCTCCTATGCGCGGCATTACATTGATTTCTTGATTTGTATCCATAATAATTGGTTTAAAATGTTTAATAATTAATAAATTTCTTTCTTATTCTTTGTTAATTTTCTGCAAAGATAATGAACATTTGTTCATAATCCAATTTTTTTGAAATTATTTTGAATTATTATAAACAATTATTTAACAACCGTTTCATTGTGTATAAAAAAGAGGCCTACGTTGCTTTTAGAGAAGGGGTTTTAATGCCAATACAACCATCGACTTTATAATTTATCAAAGATAATCCTGAAAAAAGCACCATTCATTGCGCAATTATTGATATCTTAGCAACTTGAAACTTAAAAGATGAAAGAAATGAAACTATTGCGAATTATTTTCGCGGCCGCCCTATTGGTCGCTCCTTGTGCGATTCTTGCACAGGATAACCTCAATAAGGATTATTTCAAGTTAAAAGGCTATGTCCAGGGAGGATTTAATATTGATGATGAAGGAGACAATACATTCTACCTGAAACGGGCAGTACTCACTCTTTCCGGCGATGTTTACAAAAAAAATGAATCAAAGTTCGATTATCAACTTATGGTAAATATGGCAGGCTCGCCCAATATATTGGAGATGTGGGTGAGATATTCCCCTATTCGGGAATTTGGTATGCAACTGGGCCAGTTCAAGATACCTCTGACCATTGAAAACACAGATCGTAGTCCTACAACAATAGAAATGATCGAGTATTCTTTACCGGTAGAGAAACTGGTCAGGAGTGGCAGAGACGTTACCGGCATAAATACCTCAGGCCGCGATATTGGTTTCAAGGTATTCGGAAGCCTGTTTCACCAGGAGCATCACAGCATCTTGAGTTATGATATCGGACTCTTTAACGGTAACGGTACCAACAGAAGAGATAATGACGGACGTAAAGATATCATTGCACGCATCAAAGTATCGCCTATAAGGTATCTCACCATAGCCGGCTATTACCAGAACGGCACCGTCAAAGCGGAGCACATTGAGGGAAGTATTGTTACCAGATATGGCGGAGGCATCTCCTATGATAACAATAAAGTGATGGTTCGCAGCGAGTATATAGGAGGTCAGACCGGCAAATTCCTGTCAGATGGAGTCTATCTCACAGCCGGTTATTGGGTTACCGATAAACTGATGGCATTGGGCAGGGCGGACTACTTCAAATTGGAGAGAGATTTAAAAGATAGGGAGATGTTCTATACGCTGGGATTGATATATACACCCTGGAAAAATCTTCGTCTCCAGCTCAACTATACTCTACAGGAGTTCGCATCTCCGGTTGACAAAACATACAGCAGCCTGTTCAATTTTATGGCAACTGCATTGTTCTAACACCTGAACACGTTGCGCTATGGCTAAATTGAAAGAAAAACTCAGAACAGAAGACTGGGTGACCGTTTGGATGAGCATTCCGCTCCTTCTGATGGCATTGCTTATCCCTGAATATATCCCAAGCGTGCCCTCCACCCTCACTACATGGGCCGCCTGGGGCCAGATTGGTGTTCTCTTCGTAATTGTATTTGTGGTGCTTTACGTAGGCCAGGCTATTATGGGACGCAAATTAAGGGGAATGCTTCCTTCGTTGATTGTGATCTTCGCACTCTCACTCATCGCCCAAATTATCGCCAAGATACCGGCAATCAAGTATTATGGACTGGAGTCGGTCTTCTTTTCAGTGATATTGGGTCTACTGATCCGCAATCTGTTTAAGATTCCCGAATGGATGAAGCCTGCCATCCAGGGTGAGTTCTTCATCAAGATAGGAGTAGTGTGCCTCGGAGCCACCATTCTTTTCAGTGAAGTGATGAAGTCCGGCATCTTTGGCCTCATCCAGGCTGTGCTTGTGGTTGCCAGTGTATGGTTTTTTGCATTCTGGATTTCCAAAAAGTTCGGAGTTGACGAGAAGAGCGGAATGATCCTTTCCAGCGGAGTTTCCATTTGCGGAGTCTCAGCCTGTATCACGGCAGCAAGGGTAGCAGGGGGCGAGGATAAGAAGCTCTCCTATATAGTGTCAGTGGTGCTGATTGTTGTGGTTGCAATGATCTACTTAATGCCCTGGCTGGCAAATATGATACTGCCTCTGCTGATCGAAGATACTCATCTGATGCAGGAGGTGGCCGGAGCCTGGATCGGAAGTACTGTGGATACTACCTCAGGCGTTGCTGCTTCCAGCGCCATCCATAGCGAAGTCGCAAACCAGAGCGCAATGATTATCAAAGCTGCGCAAAATGTACTAATCGGCGTGGTTGCATTTTTCATAGCCCTTTATCTCTCCGCAAGAGGTGAAAAGGGCACTTCTCAGCGCCCCTCTATCGGTATTGTTTGGGAAAAATTTCCAAAATTTATAATAGGTTTTGTGCTGGCTTCGCTGATCTTCAGCATCATTCAGGCCAACGGCCTTTTCACTCCGGATAGCAAAGGCAAACTCCTGGAACCGGGTGTTGCAAAAAACTTCGCCAATCTCTTCTTCTCTCTCGCTTTTGTCTGCATAGGACTCGGCACACGACTGAAAGAGATCATCTCCAGAGAAAACCGCAGAATCCTGTGGTCATTTCTCTGCGCACAGGGATTCAACATCATTGTTACCTTTGTGATAGCTTATGTACTCTTCGGAGTTGTAAAGCCGATGTTTGCCTGATAAAGGAGCAAACTTTATTCTCCCATAGATTTACGAACCTCCTCAGCTGAGAGCTCGTAATCTACCAGGTCTCCCGCGATATAGAGGTCGTAGGCTGCCATATCCAATAGACCGTGACCGGAAAGGTTGAAAAGGATTGTCTTGGATACACCCTCCTCTTTTGCCCTTAGAGCCTCTCTGATAGTGGCCGCAATAGCGTGTGAAGACTCCGGAGCCGGAACTATGCCCTCCACCCTGGCAAAAAGGGTGGCAGCTTCAAAGGTCTCAAGCTGCTTTATATCCATTCCCTCTACTACACCGTCCTGGAGGAATTTACTCACAATCGTGCCTGCACCGTGATAGCGTAGGCCACCCGCGTGTATATTAGCAGGAGTAAAGTTGTGACCCAGTGTGTACATAGGCAGTAAAGGAGAATATCCCGCCTCATCGGCGAAATCATATTTGAAAACACCTTTGGTAAGTTTCGGGCAGGAGGCCGGCTCAGCGGCAATAAAACGTGTCTTGTGCCTATTCTTAAAATTGTGACGCAAGAAAGGAAAAGCTATGCCGCTGAAATTGGATCCTCCGCCGAAGCAACCAATCACAATATCAGGGTATTCTCCTGCAATCTCCATCTGTTTCTCAGCCTCAAGGCCGATAACCGTCTGGTGGAGAGCCACATGATTGAGCACGCTGCCAAGCGCATACTTGCAATTGGGAGTCATCAATGCCAGCTCGATTGCCTCCGATACAGCGGTACCTAAGCTTCCCTGATAATTGGGATGCGCTGTAATGATATCCTTGCCGGCACGGGTACTCATGCTGGGAGATGCAATCACCTGGGCACCGTAAGTCTGCATAATCGAGCGTCTGTAGGGCTTCTGATGATAACTCAATTTGACCATATAGACTGCCAACTCGAGGTCGAATGCTCTTGCAGCGTAGGCAAGTGCCGCACCCCACTGGCCGGCACCGGTCTCAGTGGTAACATTGGTTACACCCTCTTGCTTGCAATAATATGCCTGCGCCAGAGAAGTATTGAGTTTGTGAGAGCCGATAGGACTCACACTTTCATTTTTGAAATATATGTGCGCCGGAGTATCGAGTGCCTTTTCCAGTCCGTAGGCCCTCACAAGAGGAGTGGGCCTGAAGTATTTATAGAGTTCCCTCACCTCTTCGGGGATATCGATGAATGCATCTGTTTGGTTGAGTTCTTGCTCTGAACAAGCTCGGTTAAATATTACCGCAAGGTCATCGACAGTGACCGGTTCCTTGGTTTTGGGATTGAGGATCGGCAGAGGCTTTTCAGGCATATCTGCCACAATATTGTACCATTGTGTGGGAATATCTTTCTCACTCAGAAAAATTCTCTTCTGATTCTTCATAACGATTAATTTGTGTGTTTGACCGACAAAGATAGACAACAGCCTCAAAAACTCAAAGAGAAAAGAGAATTATTTGGCCAAATTATACATTCTACACAATAATACAATAGCCACGGAAGTATTTAGTGAATTGCTGCGTATATATATTAGAGATTAATCTGTACAATTATGAAACGACTACTTTTTCTACTTTTAATGTCGCTGATGCTGACATCCTGCTATCCCTTGAATGACAATGAACTTATTGAAGAAATAAAGAGTGAATTTGAGCTTCCCAATAGCTACTGGGACGGTATGAACTCCTATATAATAGATTCCGAAAAGGATTATCTGCAAAAAGGAGTAGAGTTTTCCACAGATTGTACAACGTGTACTGTACATACATATATCTGTATCTCCGGCTTCATTTCTTTTCAATTTGATAAAGAAGAGTTATTTGTAAAGGCTGACGGTGACAACCGGCTCATTCTTACCGAAAAAAGTAGTAATAGGGCCGTATATACGCTTGATTTTACTAATAGCAACTTCTATCATCTTGAAATGACCTGGAAGAATCATACAAAACTCGAACAAAAATACATCCCGGACAAATCACTTTCCATGAAGATGAATCGTGTTGTCATTTACTGGAATCATTTTTAATGTTCCAAGAGATATAAGGCAATAAATACAAAAGCCCCGAGCAGCTGATGCGTCTCGGGGCTTTCTTAAAGTTGGCGGCTACCTACTCTCCCACTTGGTGTAGCAGTACCATCGGCGTTGGTGAGCTTAACTTCTCTGTTCGGGATGGGAAGAGGTGGAGCCTCACCTCTGTAACCACCTTATTATCTTCTTGACTTGTTGCTCGGACGGATGCCGTGGAATCCGTTCCTGAAGTCAATATAG
>Ga0255346_1001800_pt1 | contig 28677 bp, 20 predicted proteins | sample wastewater_treat_FD_194410 | JGI IMG/M metagenome (GOLD analysis project Ga0255346, IMG submission 194410) | Wastewater microbial communities from Lulu Island WWTP, Vancouver, Canada - plant22 | ecosystem: Engineered > WWTP > Wastewater > Unclassified | place: Canada: Vancouver, British Columbia...
GTTCTGCTGGCGTTCCAGTATCACCATAAATTCTTCTTTGCTTATCGGCGTCATATATTGTTATGTTTGCCGGCAAAGATCAAAAATTATGATGAATACTAAAACGGGGAATTTATCGGGTGCTTACTTTATGAGAATTGAATGATTCCGGAAGAAAAAATCGAGTTTCCGATGAAATTATATCAAATATTATAGTCGTTAAATCAATAATTATAACGATTGTTGACTCGAGAATGTCTATTTTTGTAATCACTAAACAGAATTAATATCTGCATCGAAACACTCGTAAAATCTTTATATCGCATATCGTAAAAAAATCTTACTCATGTGTTTCGATATTGAAAAATAAAGTATAACGACTTAAATCATAAATGAATGGCTGTATCGATTATTATGCCCAAGCAGGGGCAATCGGTTGAAACTTGTATTATTGCAGAAATCAAGAAAAAAGGCGATAAAGTAAAAAAAGGAGAAGTCATCTTTTCCTATGAAACCGATAAGGCTTCTTTTGAAGAAGTGTCACCGCAGGACGGAACTGTGCTCGAATGCTTTTATAGCGAGGGAGACGAAGTTCCCGTGCTGCAAAACGTGATGATTATCGGCGAACCCGGTGAAAATTATTCCGATTTGCTCGCGCAAACCGATATTTCGGAATCTGTGAAAGAAAAAACCGAAATCAAAACACAACAATCAGTTGTCGAAGTCGATGATTCTCCCGAACAACCGCCTCTTCCAGAACTTCAACCGAATAAAAATAATGCTCCGGTTTCGCCCCGAGCCCGACATCTTGCCGAGAAAGAAGCAATCGAAACATCTGCTCTTGCCGGTTCAGGCCCCAATGGTCGTATTATCGAAAAAGACGTTCGAAGCGCACTCGAAAATCGTCCCAAACTGACGCCGTTGGCAAAAAAACTTGCTGCCGAAGAAGGGTTGCAGCCGACTACATCGGGAAGCGGATTAAACGGAATGGCAAAATCGATAGATTTATCGGCTCCGACAAATGCCGTTTATGGGTTGGATTACGAAGATCGGAAATTGCCCAATATCCGCAAGCTGATTGCAAAATCGATGCAGGCTTCGCTTCAAAACTCGGCTCAGTTGACACATCATTTGGGTGCAGATGCTCGACGCATTCTCCAACTTCGCAAAAAGGCAAAAGCAGCCTTTGAAAGCGGACAATTGCAGGTAAATATCACATTGAACGATTTTGTCTGCTTTGCCGTGATTAAAGCTTTGCAAAAATTTCCGAATGTGAATTCGCATTTTCTGGGCGACAGCATTCGATATTTCAAGAAAATTCACCTTGGTTTGGCGGTCGATACCGATCGGGGATTAATGGTGCCGGTTGTGCGCAATGCCGATGACCTTTCCATCATCGGACTGGCAAGCCAGCTTAAGGAAGTGGCAGCGGCATGTCGGAAGGGGAATGTGAATCCGGAGATTCTTTCGCCGGAGGCCGGTACGTTTACCGTATCCAACTTGGGAAATTATGGCGTTGAGATTTTTACGCCGATTATCAATTTGCCGCAATCGGCAATTTTGGGTGTGAACACAATTGTTCCCCGTCCAAAAGATCTTGGAGATGGGGTTTATGGATTTGTTCCCTATATCGGATTGAGCCTCACCTATGATCATCGTTCAATAGATGGCGGCGAAGCTACACGCTTTTTGAAACAGATTGCAGAGGAACTAGAAAATCTCGAAATCGAACTATTTTAAATTTTTAATACTTTATGACTGATTTATTAATTATTGGTGGTGGCCCTGCAGGATATGTAGCGGCTGAAAGGGCAGGACATCATGGATTGTCCGTGACGCTTTTCGAAAAGAAAGCCTTAGGCGGAGTGTGTCTCAATGAAGGATGTATTCCTACAAAAACTTTGCTTTATAGTGCTAAAACGTACGAAAACGCCTTGCATGCAGATAAATATGGAGTGAAAACCGAAAATGTTGGATATGATTACGAAAAGATCGTCAGCCGAAAAAATAAGGTAGTCCGAAAACTGGTTGCAGGCGTCAAAAGTAAAATGACAGCCAATCAAGTAACTGTTATCGAAGGCGCTGCCACAATAGTCGGTCGTGGACAAGACGGGATAGAAGTTTCCTGCAATGGCGATATCTATAAAGGTAAAAATCTGCTGATTTGCACCGGTTCCGAGGCAGCCGTGCCTCCTATTCCCGGCCTAAAGGAAGTGGGTGACGTCGTGGTTACCAATCGCGAAATACTCGAACTGAAACAGCAGCCAAAATCGCTCGTTGTGATCGGCGGTGGGGTTATCGGAATGGAATTTGCCAGTTTTTTCAACAGTTTGGGAACGAAAGTTACGATTGTAGAAATGTTGCCCGAAATATTGGGTGGTCTCGATTTCGAGATTTCGGCGATGCTTCGCGATATTTATACCAAAAAAGGAATTGATTTCCATCTGAATGCGAAAGTGGTGCAGGTGGACGGACATAAAGTGGTTTTCGAAAAAGAGGGCAAAACACAAACGGTTGAAGGAGAAAAAATTCTTCTCAGTGTCGGTCGTCGTCCTGTGACACAAGGATTCGGATTGGAAAATCTGAACGTAGAACTAAACAGAGGCGGCATCAAGACCGACGAAAAAATGCGCACGAATGTGCCCGGAGTTTTTGCAGCCGGGGATGTTACAGGTTTTTCGCTGTTGGCTCATACGGCAAGTCGCGAAGGGGAGGTGGTGGTCAATAATCTTGTCGGACGTCAGGACAGGATGCGTTACAATGCCATTCCCGGCGTGGTGTACACCAATCCCGAAGTGGCAGGCGTGGGCGAAACCGAAGAATCGGCCAAAGCCAAAGGCATTGCCTACAAAGTTGCCAAACTTCCCATGTCTTATGCCGGACGTTTCGTAGCCGAAAACGAAGGAGGAAACGGTCTTTGCAAGGTGCTGGTTGGAGAAAAATATGGCGAAGTTATTGGGGTGCATTTGCTTGGAAATCCATCGAGCGAAATCATTTATGGCGCTTGCATGGCTATCGAACAGGAAATGACCGTAAAAGAATTACAGGAAGTTGTTTTTCCGCATCCAACCGTTAGCGAGATAATCAAGGAAACAATCACGTCAGAACTATGATTTTGCTGATCAAATGATTCTTACGATTAAATCGCAACAGCGTTTTCAGTATAATCATTTTTTAGATTGATTGCATCTTGAGCTCAACAATTAAAACAGAATACAAATATTCCGAACTCACTTCTCGAATTATTGGATGTGCCTTGGAAGTACATAAATATTTAGGGAATGGCTTTCAAGAAGTGATTTATCAGCGTGCATTGGAATATGAGTTTGAATTGAATGGATTACAATTCTATCGAGAGTTTGATATGCCCGTTCTTTACAAGGGAATACAAGTCGGGTTAAGACGTGTCGATTTCTTGGTAGAAAATGTAATTTCAGTTGAGATAAAAGCTGTCATCAAATTGGAAGATGTTCATCTCGCTCAAGCAATAAATTATTTGGAAGCATATAATTTAGAAATCGGCTTACTGATTAATTTTGGAGAGCGGAGTTTAAATTTTAAAAGATTGACGAACAAAAAATATATACCAAATTTGTCAAAATAATCAATTAATCAAATAAATCATAGTTCAGACATCATGCCAAAAAACGAATTTATCGATCCCAATCAAGTACGACAACCGGGATTTATCGAATTTCAAGCTATTCCTGTCAACCGGTATCAAAAAACGGTGAAGGATGAACGAAACAATTTTACAGATGGCGAATTTAAGGCCATGTATCATGATATGGTTTTGATTCGCGAGTTCGAAACCATGATCAATCTCGTCAAAACCAAAGGCGAATATAACAGAACGCCTTACAACCATCCCGGACCTGCACACCTTTCCATTGGTCAGGAATCGGCAGCAGTCGGCATGGCTTGGACACTTACTGTTGAAGATTTCATTTTTGGAAGTCATCGTTCGCATGGAGAAATTCTTGCAAAAGGGATGTCGGCAATTCATAAACTCGACGATGAGCAATTGATGCAAATCATGGAGAATTTCTTCGACGGAACCATTTTGAAAATCGTTCAAAAAGATTTCAACGGAACCACAAAAGAACTTGCTCGCCGATTTTTGGTTTATGGAACGCTTGCCGAAATATTTGCGCGTGAGACGGGTTTTAATAAAGGATTGGGCGGATCGATGCACGCATTTTTCACGCCATTTGGCGTTTATCCCAACAATGCCATTGTAGGTGGTTCGGGCGATATTGCCGTTGGTGCAGCCCTGTTCAAGAAAGTTAATCGCAAACCCGGTTTGGTGGTTGCCAATATCGGCGATGCCGCATTGGCTTGCGGCCCTGTATGGGAAGGAATTACTTTCTCGGCTATGGATCAGTTCAAGCAGCTTTGGAAAGGCGATATGAAAGGCGGATTGCCTATCATTTTCAATATCATGAACAATCAGTACGGTATGGGCGGACAAACTTGTGGCGAAACAATGGGTTACGGCATTGCTGCCCGCATCGGCGCCGGTGTTAATCCCGAACAGATGCATGCTGAGCGCGTGGACGGGTATAATCCGCTTGCCGTAATCGATGCTTATAAACGAAAACGGAAAGTTATCGAAGAAAAAAACGGTCCTGTTTTGCTCGATGTACTTACGTATCGTTATAGCGGACATTCGTCATCTGATGCTTCTTCGTATCGGACAAAAGAAGAAGTCGAGGCTTGGCAACAGCACGATTGCATTGCTTCGTTCGGCAAGCAGATGATTGAGGCCGGAGTGGCTACGCAAACCGATTTGGATAATGTATGGAAGGATGTAAAAACCCTCATTTACGAGTTGTTTTTGAAAACTATCGACGACAATATTTCGCCACGCATGAAAAATCCCGAGCTGATCGGCGACCTGATGTTTTCGAACGGCTCGGTAGATTCTTTCTCCGATGCGAAGCCGGAAGTATTGATGCCTTTGGAGGAAAATCCGCGGGTTAAGAAGATTGCTGCCAAAGAGCGTTTTGCATTCGATGCCGAAGGCAAACCTTTCAGCAAGATGAAGCAATTTCAGTTGCGCGACGCCATTTTTGAAGCCATCATGGATCGGTTTTATAAGGATGCCACCCTTATTGCCTACGGCGAAGAAAATCGTGATTGGGGTGGTGCTTATGGCGTGTATGTCGGCATGACGGAGGCGTTGCCATATCATCGTCTCTTCAATTCACCTATTGCCGAGGCTTCGATCATTGGAACGGCCGTCGGATATGCCATGTGTGGCGGACGTGTTATTCCCGAACTGATGTACTGCGATTTTCTGGGACGCGCAGGCGACGAAATTTTCAATCAACTGCCCAAATGGCAGGCCATGAGTGGAAATGTGCTGAAAATGCCCGTTGTAGTTCGCGTATCAGTCGGTTCGAAATATGGCGCTCAACATTCGCAAGATTGGTCTTCACTTTTGACACATATTCCGGGAATCAAAGTTTGTTTTCCCGCTACACCTTACGACGCCAAAGGACTGATGAATGCCGCCTTGCAGGGAACCGATCCGGTTGTATTCTTCGAAAGTCAACGCATTTACGATATTGGTGAACAGTTTCACAAAGGCGGAGTGCCGACCGGATATTACGAAATTCCATTGGGTGACCCCGATATCAAAAAAGAAGGAAAAGATATCACTTTTCTTACGATCGGCTATACATTGTATCAAGCTTTGGAAGCTGCCCGTGAGTTGGAAGAAAAATATGGAATGAGTGTCGAAGTCATTGACGCACGGTCGTTGGTTCCTTTTAATTATGAAAAAGTAATTGAATCGGTGAAAAAGACAGGGAAAATAATAGTCGCGAGTGATGCATGTGCACGAGGTTCGTTCCTCAATGATCTAGCCGCCAATATCGGTTCGCTCTGCTTCGATTATCTCGATGCTCCGGTGTGTGTGCTGGGATCGCGCAACTGGATCACTCCGGCTCACGAACTCGAAACGGCTTTTTTCCCGCAACCTGGTTGGTTTCTCGATATGATTCACCAGCACATTCAGCCGCTCCAAGGATATATTCCGTCGCAGAACTTCACCGATGGTGAAATGGCAAGAAGAGCGAAAAAAGGAATCTAAAAGAATAATTTTGAATTACTTATATTACTTTTGTGACAGTTCAAAAAAAACTGGACATTAATAAAAGTAATTGTATCACCCTTAAAATTTTATGTAAAAATGGAACAGCCCGTATCCGAAAAAAACACGAAAGCTCAAATTTTGGAGGCTTACGAAAAACTGCTGAAAAAAGTGGAGCAGAAATCGAACGACAATCCCAAAGAAGTTCAACAGCGAAAGCAGGATGTGCAAACGGTAGAAAAGGCAACCAAAACTACCGAAGGCGATATTGAAGCGCAAATTGCGAAAATTAAATCGGAATTTGTCGCTGCACTCGAAATTATCGAAAAAGAATTGGCTGACGAGCGTAAGAAACTTGAAACGATTCAAAATGCCATTCGAATTGAGGAAAAACGACTTGATGATCTGTATGGCATCTCGGTAAATGCCGATTCGCTTTCGGCTATCCTTTTGGCACAGAAAGAGCAGAAAGAGCAATTCGAACAGGAAATGGCTGCCCGAAAAGAGGAGTTGTCTTCGCAAATAGCACAAACCCGCGCGGCATGGGAAAAAGAGAAGGCCGAGCATGAGGCTGTGCTGAAGGCGGAAAAAGAAAATCTTGCCAAAATGCGTCGCCGCGAAGAGGAAGAATATGCCTACACTACACAGCAAAAGCGGAAAAAAGAAGAAGATGAATATCTTCAGATGAAAAACCGTCAGGAGGCTGAGTTAAAGGAACGGAAGATTGCATTCGAAAAGGAAGTTGCCGAACGCGAAAAACAGTTGAAGGAGAGCGAAACCGAGCTCGCATCGCTTCGGGCACAAGCGGAAAATTTCGAATCGAGATTGTCCGAAGCCATTCAAAAAGCTCAGGCAGAGACCGAGAAAAGATTGCAGTCCGTTTATGCTTACGAAAAAGAGCTTCGCCAGAAAGAAGTGGAGGGAATTATCAATCTGAAAGATCATCAAATCCAAACGCTTCAATCCAAAATCAAGGAAATGGAACAGCAATTGAAAGAAGCTTCGGCCAAAGTGGATGTTTCGGAAAAAACGGTGAAAGATATCGCCTTGAAAGCCATCGAGAGTGCGAACAAAACGCAGTTCATCGAACGCGAAAAGGTGAAGGAATGAAAAGATTAGAGAAGTCGGAAATAAAGAAGTCAGAAGTAAAGAAGTCAGAAGTAAAGAAGTAAACTTTGTGTTTGCTTTGTGCCTTAGCGTCTTTGTAGCTATTTTTTATCACGAAGACACCGAGACACAAGGGGAGCGAATCGATATTGCATTTTTCATGTAAGATCACAAAAATGATTGTGGTTCAACGATCGGCAAAATAGCCCCGATCCATTAAAAAATGAATACGGAATTGGAAAATAATTTCTTTCGAGATCGTTCTTCAAACGATCGAGGTGAGGCAGTTGCCAATGTGAATGCTCATCTTCATACGCCCTATTCTTTCAGTGCCTTTCGTGATATCGACGATGCGCTCGACAGAGCTGCTGCCGAAAATGTGAAAGTCGTAGGGATCAACGATTTTTACACGACGGCCGGATACGACGAGTGGAATGATGGCTGTAGTAGAAGAAGGCTGTATCCGCTTTTCGGAATCGAATTTATTGCCTTGGACGAGGAAGATCAAAGAGCCGGTTTGCGTGTGAACGATCCGGCTAATCCGGGTCGTACGTACATCAGCGGTAAGGGTTTACGTCAACCTTTCCGCCTCAAAGAACCGTTTGCCTCGCAATTGCAGACTGTTCGCGAAGCTTCCAACAGACAGGTGAAGGCAATGTGCTCCAAGCTCAATGAAGTGCTCGAGCAGAAAAAAATCGGCTTTGCGCTCGATTTCGACCAAATTGTTCGCGAACTGACGAAAGGATTGATCCGCGAACGACATTTGGCAAAGGCGCTTCGGATGAAGGTTTACGAATATTGCCAAAACGATGCAATTAAAATCCAATCGGTTTTTGAACTGCTTTTCGACGGGAAACCGTTGAAATCTTCAGTGGACGATTGGGCCGGTGTGGAAAACGAAATTCGTTCGAATTTGCTCAAGGCCAGTGGCGCTGCATTCGTCCCCGAAGAACCGACGGCGTTTCTTCCCGTTCAGTCGGTTTGCAACATTATTCTGGCCGGCGGGGGAATTCCTACTTATCCGTTTTTGGCCGACGATGCAAAAGGTAACTATACCGATTTTGAAAACGATTTAGAGCGAGTTTCTCGTCAACTTACCGAAAGAGGATTTCATTCGGTAGAGTTTATTTCGACCCGAAACGATCTGCACTTACTCGAAAAATATGCCGAATATCTTTATGATCAAGGCTTTGTGGTTACTTTCGGAAGTGAACACAATACACCGGCTATGGAGCCGATTTTGCTTTCGACCCGAAACGGAATTCCGCTTTCGGAAAAATTGAAGAAAATCAACTACGAAGGTGCCTGTATAATTGCTGCTCATCAGTATTTGGTAAAACAGGGCTTGCGTGGCTTTGTGGACGAAAACGGTTTTGCCGATCGTTCCAAACGTTACGAATTTGTGAATTTGGGAAAAGAATTAATTGATCGGGTTTTGTGATTTGGATTAAAGCATTTGCGCCACAATGACACAAAGAAGCACAAAAAATTTCGAGAAACTTAGCATAAGTGGTAAAAAAATAAAAATGAAAGAGATAGAGCAACTGATAGAAATATCGCAATTTTATGGCCGAGACAGTCGGTATGTGATTGCAGGGGGAGGAAATACTTCATATAAAAATGCCGATCGAATTTGGGTAAAAGCAAGTGGTGCGTCGTTGGCAACCATTACCGAAGAAGGATTTGCCGTGCTTGACAGGACAAAACTTCGTCCGATGTCCGAAAAAAAATATAGCGACGATGTCGCTCGGCGCGAGGAAGAGGTGAAAAACGATCTGGCTGCCGCAACGCTTACCAAAGATAAGCGTCCGTCGGTGGAAACTTCGATGCACAACATCATCGAATACGCTTTCGTAGTGCATTTGCATCCCACGCTCGTGAATGCGCTGATGTGTTCGCAACAAGCCGAATCCGGTCTGAAAAAGCTTTTCGGCGAAAAAGCGCTTTATGTGGAATATACCGATCCGGGTTACGTGTTGTTTAAAAAAGTAGAAGAAAAAATCAAAGCGTTTCGTGCTGCCTACAACGAAGAACCACATGTCATCTGGTTGCAAAATCATGGAATATTTGTGGATGCCGATACCATCGAAGAAATCAGGAATATTTATTCCGATATTTTCGGCACACTCGAAAAATCGGTACAAAAATCGCTTCCTTCGGACGAAACGCTCCCGAGCCGAGATGTAGAGAAGGTGATTCCTGCTGTCAGGATGATGCTTTCGTCCGGCGGACTGAAAACGCTGAAAGTCCGCAACAATGCACTCATTGAGTTTTTCTCGGAGAACGTCGAAAACCGGCAACTGATTGCAAAACCTTTCACTCCTGACGAAATTGTGTATTGCAAATCGAATTATTTGTTCTTCGACAGCGATTCGGAAGAAACTTTACTTCGAGAAGCAGGCGAACAAATCCCGATTTTTATTGAAAAATATGGCTATCATCCGCATGTTTTGCTGATAAAGGGAATCGGACTTGTTGCCGCCGGCCTCAACGCCCGGCAGTGCGAAACCATCCTCGACGTGTTTGAAGATGCCATGAAAGTGGCTTATCTTTCGCAATCGTTTGGTGGAGCACATCCCATGACGCAGACGCAAATCGATTTCATCGATCATTGGGAAGTCGAAAATTACCGTCGAAGTGTGTCAACCGCAACATCAAACGGTCGCGCCGAAAACAAAACCATCGTGATTACGGGTGCGGCGCAAGGTTTTGGCGAAGGCATCGCTCGTTGTCTGGTGAAAGAAGGTGCTAATATTGTGGTAGCCGATTTGAACGAGGAGACAGGTCGAAAGACCGCAGCCGAACTCAATACGCTCTGCGCAGGCAATCAGGTCGTTTTCGCGAAAACGGATGTAACGAATATTTCAAGTCTCGAAAGTTTGGTACAGGATGCGGTTTGCAGTTTTGGCGCCATCGACTGCTACATCAGCAATGCAGGGGTTCTTCGAGCGGGGAGTATCGAAGAAATGACGCCCGAAACGTTCGATTTTGTTACCCGAATCAATTATTACGGGTATTTTTATGGCGTAAAGGTGGTGAGCCGCATCCTGAAATTGCAAACTCGGTTTGCGCCAAAAGATTATTATGCGGACATTATCCAGATCAATTCCAAATCGGGATTAAGAGGCAGCAAAGCCAATTTTGCCTATGCCGGTGGCAAATTCGGAGGAATCGGCCTTACACAGTCGTTTGCTCTCGAACTGGCACCGTTCCGCATTAAGGTCAACAGTATTTGTCCGGGCAATTTTTACGAAGGCCCACTTTGGAGCAATCCCGAAAATGGGTTATTTCTGCAATATCTCAAGGCAGGCAAAGTTCCCGGCGCAAAAACCATCGAAGATGTTCGCGAATATTACCTCTCACAAGTTCCCATGAAAAAAGGGTGCACGCCGGCCGATGTTACCAAAGGTGTACTGTATTTGATGGAGCAGTGCGGCGAAACGGGGCAGGCACTTCCGATCACGGGAGGGCAGGTGATGTTGTCTTAGACAGCAGAATCAAGACGCAAGATTCAAGAACCAAGAGAAAATTGAAATGCACAATTTTAAGAAATTAGATATTGGGAATAAATCGGTGGCTTTTGTGTCTGATATCTAACGACTTGTGAATACGTTTCCTCAAACGGAACGTTTCGGCCCGGTTTCGCAAATGCAAAGAGCTGAGGTCTCTATTCCTACCAATATTGCCGAAGGTTCGGCCAAATCAAGCGCGAAAGAGTTTGCGCGATTTCTCGAAATGTCGCTTGGCTCCTCGTTCGAATTAGCAAATAGAATTATGAAGGTCAAGCTAAGTAAATGAAAAATTACTTTGCGCAACTTCGTGTTTTTGTGTCTTGGTGGCAAAAATAGCCACACAGACTCTAAGACACAAAGAAAACACAAAATTAAAGACTTAAGAATACGATATTTCTTAATTAACATTGCTCGAGTGTCTTTTCAATCGTATATCGACTCCGAAACTTATGAACAATTTCAACAAAAAATAGTCGAATTGCAGCGAATGATCCATAGCTTCAAAAATTCTCTTATGTCTTGATTCTTAGCTCTTCACTCTTGGTTCTTAAAACAAAACAAAAAAATATGAAAACAAAAGCAGTCAGATTATACGGCAAAAAAGATCTTCGTCTCGAAGAGTTTGAATTGCCCGAAATCAAGGATGACGAAATCCTGGCCAAAGTGGTTTCCGATTCCTTGTGTATGTCGTCATACAAGGCTTCTTCACAGGGAGCTGATCACAAACGAGTTCCGAAAGATGTCGCCGATAATCCGGTGATCATCGGACATGAATTTGCCGGAGAATTATTGGAAGTAGGCGCGAAATGGGCACACAAATTCAAACCCGGCGACAAGTTTTCGATACAGCCCGCACTATATTACGAAAATGGACCTGTAGGTATTTTGAGTGCTCCCGGCTACAGTTACAAATATATTGGCGGTGATGCCACCTACGTCGTCATTCCCAACGAAGTGATGGAGAAAGATTGTCTGCTCGCTTTTCACGGCGAAGGATTCTACCCTGCGTCGTTGTCCGAACCGCTTTCATGCGTCATCGGGGCAATGCATGCCAACTATCATACGACGCCGGGAAGTTACGTGCACAAAATGGAAATTGTGAATGGCGGCAAGATGGCTATTCTGGCCGGAGTAGGGCCGATGGGACTGGCTGCCATCAACTATGTGCTCCATCGCGACGATCGCAAGCCTGCATTGCTTGTGGTTACCGACGTCAATCAGGCACGTCTTGACAGAGCTGCTTCCATTTATACCGTCGAGTTTGCTGCTTCACGGGGCATCGATTTGCGTTATGTCAACACCGGTGCGTTGGAAAATCCCGTTGAGGAATTGCGGGCAATTAGTGGTGGAACCGGGTTCAACGATGTATTCGTTTTTGCACCCGTGCGACCGGTAGTGGAACAGGGCGATGCCATTCTCTCATTTGACGGATGCCTTAATTTTTTTGCCGGTCCGAGCGATCCCAATTTCAGCGCAATGTTCAATTTCTACAACGTGCATTATGCCTATACACACCTCGTGGGAACGAGTGGCGGAAACAACGACGATATGGTAGAAGCTTTGGACATTATGAGCCGAGGTCTCGATCCGGCCGGCTTGGTTACGCACATCGGGGGATTGAATGCTGTGCCCGAAGCTACAAATCATTTGCCTGAAATTCCGGGAGGAAAAAAATTGATTTATACGCACATCGAAATGCCGCTTACCGCCATCGACGATTTTGCCGAATTGGGTAAAACCGATCCTTTCTTCAAAAGTCTGGCAGAAATCTGTAACCGCCATAACGGTTTATGGAGCGTTGAAGCGGAGACGTTTCTGTTGAACAATCATCCGTCGTTACAAAATTCAAAATAATTTTTCAATGAAACAGTTAGACGTTAATTTGATGCACCCCGTGGAACAAATCTGCGTGATCATCGGACGTATTTATCGGAGTGGAATGACTACCACTTCGGGTGGAAATATTTCCATCCGCGACGAAAATGGCGATATTTGGATCACTCCTTCCGGCGTCGATAAGGGAAATTTGACCACCAAGGACATTATGTGTGTGAAAAAAGATGGAACTGTGATCGGACCTCACAAACCCTCGTCGGAATATCCGTTTCATAAAGCGATTTACGAAGCACGTCCCGAACTGACGGCCATCATCCATGCACATCCGCCTGCATTGGTGGCATTCAGCATTGCACACGTAGTGCCCGACACCAAGATTGTTCCCCAAGCCCATAATATTTGTGGCGACATCGGATTTGCACCTTATGGTTGTCCGGGAAGTGAAGACTTGGGACGAAAAATTGCAAATGAATTTCGAGACACACGTTTCAAGGCGGTGATCATGGAAAATCATGGCGTTGTATTGGGTGGAACGAACATGATGGATGCCTATCAACGTTTCGAAACACTCGAGTTCTGTTGCCGAACGATTCTGAATGCAAAACGTCTTGGCGGGGTCAATTATCTGACGGACGAGGATGTGTCGCGATACTCTGAACATATTCCGGTCAACGTACCTCATTTCATGGATATTAATTATCCATCGGACGAACGTGCCATACGTACCGAGATGGTGAATATTATCCGCAGGGCGTGCGATCAGCAGTTGATGATTTCTACCTATGGAACGGTTTCCGTTCGTTGGCGGGGAAACGATTTTCTGATTACGCCACGTGATGTGGCACGTTGGGATATCATGCCCGAAGATATTGTTCAGATAAAGAACGGAATGGCCGAGGCGGGCAAGACTCCCAGTCGTGCAGTAGCACTGCATCAGCGCATTTTTCAACTCAATCCGCACATCAATTCCATTATCTGCACCCAGCCTGTCAATCTGATGGCGCATGCGGTAAGTGGAACCAAATTCGATGTCAGAACGATTCCCGAAAGTTGGATTTTTCTTCAGGATGTTCCTTCGATTCCTTTCGGATTGCTTTACAACGAAATTGACAAGGTTGCCGAAATGTTCAATCGCCATCGAGTGATTCTGGTCGAAAATGACAGTGTTTTCGTGACCGGCGACAAACTCCTGAATACTTTCGATTATCTTGAAGTGGCCGAATTTTCGGCAAATTCGCTTGTGATGGCTAATGCCATCGGCGAATTGAAACCGATCGGAGACGAGGAAATCGAAGAGCTTCGTGTGGCTTTCAACGTGAAGTAAGTGGTATTGAATCCTTATATTCAAAAACGTTCGATAAAACCATTTTTTCGGACGTTTTTCTATTTTTGCAACTATGAAAGTCATTTTTTCTCCATCCAATAATCCGTCATTTAATCTTGCCGTCGAACAGTATCTTCTGGCAGAAAATGAAGGCGATTTTGTGTTGCTTTATGTTGATGAACCCAGCGTGATTATCGGGTTGAATCAAGCAGTTATCAATGAAGTGGATATGGATTTCTGCATCGAAAACGGAATTCGTGTTTTTCGACGTTTGTCCGGTGGTGGGGCAGTTTTTCATGATGAGGGCAATCTTAATTATTGTTTTATATCGGACAAGACAGCGCATCCTCTGGGTACGGATTTTTTAACCCCGATTATCGAAGTGCTTGCATCGATGCATCTGCCTGTAACATTGGGAAAGCGAAGAGACCTTTGGATGGAGGGTTTTAAGGTTTCGGGTACAGCATCGCATGTTTCAAAGAATCGTGAGTTGCATCACGGAACGTTACTTTACGATACCGATTTGGCAATGTTGCAGCGGGTTTTGTCACCTCCACGTCCTAACCTTATCGTGAAAGCATCAAAATCTGTGCCCAGCCCCGTCAAGAATCTTCGATCTTATCTTCTCGAAAACGGCTTTTCGGCGCCTCCGGCGAATGATTTTTTTGCAATCTTTTCGCAAAAACTGTTAGCCTGTTTCGGTTTGGATGCTCTTTCGTCGTTAACCAAAGAAGACATGGCTCGAATCGAAGCGATTCGAGTCGAAAAATTTGTTCGTCGAGAATGGAATTACCGAATGTGAAATAACTTTTACTTCAAAACTTCTTTTCCCAGCAATGTTCCCTGCAAAATGCGCTGCCCCATTCCGATGCCGTCACGCAGATTGCCGGCGATGTGCAATCCTTTGTATTGCTTTTCGAGTTTTTCTACGGTTCTAAATCGATCTTCCGACGATTTTTCGTATTGCGGAATGGCATATTTATGCCGAAAAATCCGAATTAAATCGGGTTCTTTGGTTGCCGGAAATTTCAATTTCTGATGAAATCCCTTCAGTACTTTATTCTCGATTTCGGAATCAGGCAGTTCGGTAATGCCGATTTTTTTCATTCCTCCCATAAAAAACGAAAAAAGGGTTCCGTTTTGAGGACTTCTGTTCACAAAACAAGCCGAAGGGAACAAAATTCCCAAAAAATCTTCGTTGTCTTTCGAAGAAAACAATCCGCCGAAAGCGTTGAATTTCAATGGACGCGAATCTTTTACTCCGACGGCAACCTGCACAACCGGCGAATAGCGAAGATTGCTGATTTTTGACATATCGTCGGCATCGACAAATGGCAGTACCGATGGCAAAGCATACGAACCGATGGTAGTAATCACTTCTTTCGATTTGATTTCGACCGGTTGACCATTTTGAGTTCCTTTCACGACCCAGTAGCCGGTTTTGCTGTCGGGAAGGATGGAAATATCGTCAGTGGAAAGAAACAGATTTTCTTTTCCGATAAAATTAGCCATTGCTTTAGGCAATTCTTCCATTCCGTTTTTGGTGGAAAAGATGGCAGAACTGCCGCTTGTCTTGGGCTTTTCTTTGACTTTCTTTGCCAATGCGATGGAGCCGCGAATGAAGCTGCCATAGTTTTGTTCCAGCTCATAAAGTTTGGGCAATGCATGGCGGGTTACGAGTGCATCGGCATCGCCGGCATAAATGCCCGAAAGAAAAGGATCGACTGCATAATCAACGAACGATTTTCCCAGTCGCCGCGATGCAAGCGAACCGACCGATTCGTCGGGATCGGTTCCTTTGGGGCGCCAAGGTTCGCCCAAGATGCGAAATTTGTCCGAAAGGGTGAACAGCGGTGTGGTGATTCCACCCCACAACCCGCTTGGAAGATTATGAAATTTTCCGTTTTTCCAAATCCATCGGCTTTCGGCTTCTTTGGTAGCATATTCAATTTGGCATTGATTCGAAAGCAAATCGTAAAGGTTCATCAGTTCTTCGGACATGCCGGAACCGGTATTTGGGCCGGATTCGAAAGCAAATCCATCTTCGTGATAGGTGCGAACTTGTCCGCCGGCACGATCCGACTTCTCGAGAACCGCAAACGAAACGCCTCTTCTCTTCAGTGCCACGCCCGCCGAAAGTCCCGTGAGTCCGGCACCGATGATGGTTACATCTTTTTCCATGTCTTGTTATATAGGTTTTGAAAACAATTTATTGCTATGGATGAGCAGTTTGTCGAGCGATGCTGCCACATTACGAAGAAATGGCGAACCTTTTTCTTTCATTACAAGATGGTTTTCGTCGAAATCGATAATTCCGTCGGCGGCAAATTCCTGCATTTTCTGTTCGGAATAGGCTGTGGCAGCTTTTACTTCTGCTATCGTAAGATTTAATCGCGCGGCAATTTGCCGCCACTCGATTTGGTCGTTGCACATCAGGTTGGTAATCACTTCACGCGTAATTTGTTCGTCGTTGTTGAGTCGATAACCTTTTTTCACGGGAATGTGTCCGCTGTTTACCGTCTCGACGTATTCCGAAATTACTTTTGTGTTTTGAGCATAAGCTCCGGTCAGTTGACTGATGCCGGTAACGCCGAACGCATAAACCTGACCGGTGGTGCGACGTGTGCAATAGCCCTGAAAATTTCGATTCAGATTGTGCATTTGCCAAGCTTCGAAAAGTTCATCGTTTTCGCGGACAAAATGATCGAGGCCGATTTGTTTGTATCCGGCTTCGAGCAAAATTTTTTGAGCGGCATGATACATCTTGTCCTTTTCGTTTTCCGAAGGAAGACCGGATCTTTCCAGAAACTTTTGTCGCGGGAAAAGCGAAGGCAAGTGGGCATACGAGAAAGTTACCAGACGGTCGGGGGAAAGGGTAACTGCTTTTTCGATCGTTTTCGAAAAACTGCCAGCTGTCTGCAAAGCCAACCCGTAAATGAAATCGAGATTGATGCGTATGCCGTTGCTGCGAAGCAGTTCGAAAATTTGTTCGATGGGCAGCAAAGTCGGAATCCGGTTTGAAGCTTTCAGAACATTATTGTCAAAATCTTGGATACCGATGCTCATTCGGTTGAATTCCGCATCTATCAGGCTTTGGAAATCTTTTTCCGTCAAATATCCGGCATGACATTCGATAGCAATTTCGGGATTTTCGATACAATCGAATTTGCCGAGAAGCGAGTCGTTGATCTTTCGAATTAAATTGAGATCGATGGAACTCGGAGATCCGCCTCCATAATGGATTTGAGCAATTTTTCTACTTTTGTCTATTTTGTCGCAAACCAATTCTATTTCTTTCAATACCGCTTCCACGTAAGCTTTCTCGTCGGCTTCGCCGGTGCGTGGATAGGAATTGCATCCGCAATAATAACACATTCGCTTGCAATAGGGGATGTGAATGTAAAACGAGATATGATGCGGCCGTTGAGAATTCGATTCTTCAATTGCCTGCAACAAATTCCTTTCCGTGAAATCGTCCCAAAAAAAGTTAGCCGGCGGATAACTTGTATATCGCGGGACAGGAACGTTATATTTTTCGAGGATATGCTGATTCATTTTAAAAATTCCTTTTCTACATCCAAAGTGTAAGGTCTTGTAAACAATACAAATATAAGCGAAATTGCAGCAATAACCAATTCCATGATAAACAAACCTTTAAATCCGAGCACATCGCCTACCTTGGCACTTACCAGTGTAATAATCATTGCTCCCAAGTGTGTCAATACAATTTGAATGGTGAAGTCCGTACCTTCGCGCCCGTCGCGCACAATGTCCATCGCGGAGGTGTTGATAAGCGTCGATGCCATTCCATAGATAGACCAGACGAGTGCCACGCCGGTTAATATCAATCCATAACTCGGCTTTTCGTTTGAAATAAGCCAAATGAAATAAACGGCAGGAATGAGGATGAAAAACGCGATGATTTTTCGAGCTCTTTGTTTCCCTATTTTTCGAATAAAAATTCCTGAAACGAACGAGAAAAAGATTCCCGTGGAAACCCCGAAAATGCCTACCATTGCACCAATTTCCTTAATATTATATCCTTTATCGACCAAAAACGGACTGAGCGACGACAGGATGCCGATAAGTCCGGCATAAAACAAAACGAGAAAAACAATTTGTCGCCAAATCCCTTTTTGGGTGAAAAACAAAAGCATGTCTTTTGGCGAAGCTTTTTTCGTGTTTTTTCGTTCACGAAGTTGAATCTGTTTATTGATGACTAAAGGAATCAATGCAATCAGCACAAAAATGGCAACCCAAGGAAGCATCTTCGACCAGCCCATCCGGTGAAACAGCAGAAGCAGAAAACCCCCGCCAACCATGCTTCCGGTGAATGAGCCCATCGACTGAATGCTGTTCAGCAGACTGCTGTCTTTCCGTTCGAAAGCACGTGCTGCCATTGCATCGGTGGCAATATCCTGTGTGGCGGAGGCAATGAATGCCAATAGGATGAGCAAAATAATGAGCGAAAAATCGGTTTGGATGTCGAGCATGGCTACCACAAAAATGATGGCGGCATACACGATTTCGGCACCCAATATCCATCGTTTGTATTGTCGTGTGGTGTCGCTGCGGGAATCAACCAGCGGCGACCACAAAAATTTCACGATCCAGGGCAGTTTGATGAGCTTGAGCAGGGCAATGGCAAAAAGCGAATAGTTGCCTTGTCGCATCAACACGGGAAGTGCCGTCGCAAAAAAACTCATCGGAATGGATTGTGCGATGTAGAGCGAAAAAAAGGTGAAAAGATTGTATGTTGTGGTTCCCGATTTCGATTTCATTCCACAAAATTATAACGAATAGCTCAAACTTACTCCCGCCGTGAACGGTTTTCCCGGTTTTCCCAACTTTCGACCGGAACTTACGAAGTAATAACCCAAATATTTGGTATCGGTAATGTTTTTAACCCACAGCGTGAAATTGACTTTCCCTTTGTTCGTGCCCAAGCTGGCATCGAGTGTGCCATAAAACGGTTGTTTTGTTTTATTATCCTCATTCCAATAAATTTCTCCCATTCCCGTGTATCCGACATTGAACAAAATCTGATCCGAAATAGCTGATTGATAAGGAAATATTTTTTCAAGATTTATCGAAAGGGTATGTTTCGGAATGAATGGAAGAAAATTTCCGGCATAATTGACGGTACTCTTGTAAACATAATCCTTGAAAGTGGCATGGGTATAGCCATAAGATGCACTCAAACTCAAATTCCGAATGGGATTGGCTCTCAAAGACAGTTCAGCACCTTTACTCACCGTGTTGCCCGCATTGTGCACTTTCAGACCTTGTAAATCGAGCAATTGTTTGATCTGTTGATTCTTGATGTCAATGTAAAAGAGTGCGGCTTCAACAAAAAGTTTTTTTTCGAAAAAAGATGTTTTCGCTCCGATTTCATAATTCCAACTGGTTTCCGGCCCAAACGTACGTTCGTCCTCCGATTCGAAAACCGTATTGAATCCGCCTGTTTTATAACCTTTGGCTACTGTTGCATACATTTGATTGTCGTTATTGAACCAGTATTGAAGCGAAAATTTAGGTGTCCATTGCGTGAACGTGAGGGGCGAATCGTATTGATTGTTGAGCTTCGTTTCGCTGCCGGTAACTTTATTTTCGAGAAAATCTGAGTGGTCGTGTTCGTAATCGTAGCGTATTCCGGCAACAAAGTGCAGCTTGGGAGTGATTTGAAACTCCGATTGATGATAAACGGCAAAGCCACGACTGTAATCGTTGTAGCGTTTGACAAGTTTGTAAGGCGGTTTTTCCTTGTTCATAAAGACATCCGTACTTCTGTCGATGTTGTGGTTGAATGCAAAAAGACCGAAATTCCAATTATACCGACTCTCATTCAAATTTTTAATGTTGATTTCCTCCGAAATCAATCGCTGTTTTTCGCCCTGAACGGCGTAATACAAATCTTTTGCCGAAGCATCCTGATCAACGTTATATTCATCATTCAGCAGTTGGAAAGAGGTTTGTGATCGCAACCAGAAAACGGAATTATGATAATCGATTTGCAATCCTGAATCATAAATTTTGCGATCGTAATAACTGTCGTGGTCGAGACTTACGCTGTCCACGTAATTTTTCACCGTATCCACGACGCCGTAGGCAAAAGCTCCCTGTCGGGTATATTCAAACCCATTGAGGAAACGCACGCTCAAACTATTTGTCGGCCTCCATTCGAGCCGCAGATTAAGCGTACCGGTATTGAGTTGGTCGGCTTTTTCGTTTTTGTAAGTATTTTCGATAAAACCATCGTTATGATTATAATTTCCTGAAATTCCGTATGCAAACTGTTCGTTGATTTTATCCAGATGCGAAAAAGCAATCATTGCATCGTTGTAGCTGCCGTAGCGAAGTTTGATGGTCGTTCCCTGACGAACAAAAGGCGAGGTCGTGTTTACCAAAATAATTCCTCCCATCGCATTTCGTCCGTAAAGTGTTCCCTGTGGACCTCTCAGAAATGAGATATTGTCGATTTCGGCAAGATTGATGTCGAACGACGATTTTTCGAAATGCGGAACGCCATCCACATACATGGCCACCGCCGGTGTGTTGATCAGCGAACCGATGCCGCGTATAAACACAGATGATGTCAATCGCGTATCGCGATCGACCATGATGAAATTTGGGATCGTAGCCGAAAAATCTTTCATGTCAACGATTTGGCGGCGATCCATTGTTTTGGCATTCATCGAAGTGGCAGCCACCGGCACAGCCCAGGTTTTATTAGGCAGTTTGAAACTCGAAACGACAATACTGTCGAGGGTGTATTGACGAAGCGTGTCAAGATCTTCTGCAATCAGAGAAGCAGATAAAAGAAAAGATAGAATTAAAAAGGGGAAAAAACGGCTCAAAGTTTTTCCAATTCTAATGTTCAAATTCATTTTTGTTGATATTTGTGTAACAGAAAGTTTCTATTCATTTCGAGTGCAAAGGAACTTAATTCTACCCGGTAAATCAATCCCTAATTGTAGTGATTTTTTTAATATGCTTCGCAAATTTGTTTTATCGATCTCGTTACACTATCGGCATTTCTATTTTTTATCCTATTTAGCTTTTATTAATAAGAATCAGTCTAAATTAGAATGAACAAATAAAATCTTGATTCGTTATATATTTACGAAAGCAAAGCAAAAAAAATAATTTTATAAATATGAAAATTAATCACAGCTATTGGGTTCTTTTGATCGCTTCCATCTTACTGATCGGGAGAAGTGATTTAGTGAAAGCTCAAAATTCAGAAATCAATTCATCTAAAAACAATAAAACTATGACATTCGAAAAAGTAGCATTACCTTACGCAACCGACGCATTGGAGCCGGTTATCAGCAAACAAACCATCGAACTCCACTATGGCAAGCATCATCAGGCCTACGTGGACAATCTGAATAAATTTATAGTCGGAACAAAATTTGAAAATTCCGATCTTGAAACCATTGTAAAAGAAAGCGATGGTACTATCTTCAACAATGCAGGACAGGTGTTGAATCACAACCTCTATTTTACTTCTTTCTCACCCAAAGGTGGAGGCGAACCTAAAGGGAAACTTGCCGAAGCTATCAATGCACAATTCGGCTCGTTCGAAAAATTCAAAGAAAATTTCACTGCAGCCGGAGTCGCCTTGTTCGGTTCGGGATGGGTTTGGTTGGCTAAAGACGCAGATGGCAAACTTTCAATCAACAGCGAAAGCAATGCCGGTAATCCCGTTCGAAAAGGATTAACTCCAATTCTGGGATTCGATGTATGGGAACACTCTTATTATCTCGATTATCAGAATCGTCGTGCCGACCACCTGAAAGAACTGTGGAAGATTGTTGACTGGGACGTTGTCAGCCAACGTTATTAATTGAAAGCAGTCATTTCCGGCAAACCTGAACATTTTTTTTAGTGACAGGGAAAGGAGCGAAAATCATCAAATTCGCTCCTTTTTTTATTTTAGCATAATGCCACAAAGCATTCGGCCACAATGCACACTCTGGCGGCGTGCCGAGAAAAACAGATCGGGATTTTCGTATGTGCAAAGATCCGTTTTCTCGATATGTTGGGGGAGAATTCCCATACGGAGGAGTTCGAGACGATTAATTTCTTTCAAATCGATGTGCATTTTTCCGGTAATCTCATTTTTGATGGAAGCCGACGATAAATCGAAACCTTGTTGACGAAAAATTTCCACCACCTCATCCCCTACTTCGTAATGTTGCATGCAAATGGCAGGGCCGATGGCTGCAACAACATCAGAAGCCGAAGACGAATATTGCTCTTGCATAAAGCGAATCGTTTTCTCCACAATTCGATCGCTTGTCCCTCGCCAACCGGCATGAACAGCAGCAACAACACCTTTAGCTCGATCATATAGCAAAATGGGAACACAGTCGGCTACGGTTACGCACAAAAAAAAGTTTTTCAGCTGCGTCACGGTTGCATCTACGCCATACAGAATTTCGTTTTTTTGCGAGAGAGGCAACGACAAAAAATGCTCATCGATAGCCAAAATGCGACTACCGTGAGTTTGGTGCGGAACGATAAAATCGGAAGGTTTCATGTACCACATTCGAGCCAGAATGGTCAGATTCTCGAAAATGGCCACCGGATCGTCATCGGAATAATTTCCCAGATTAAGCGATGAAAATTCCCCTTTGCTTACACCACCGCTTCGCGTAGTAAAAAAATGTTCGATTCCGGGTTCAGCACTCAGCAAATCGAATTGCAACAAAGTCGGATATTCGGGATGTGGATGCATACAGGGAATCTAAAAATCTTCTTCGAAATAATCCGTATCATCCTCATCATCTTCGCTCTCGTCATATAAGTCGTCATCGAACTCATCGGAAATATCTTCTTCGTCTTCATCAAAATGAAGAGACCTGACATCGAGCTTTCGATGGACAATCGAATCTCGCGAAACAGAAAATTGACTCACCATATCATCGGCATTAAGCTCTCGCCAAAGCAAATCTTTGAGTGCCGAAATTCCGTAACCGGTGACGGATGAAATAAAAACGTAGGGAATATCGGCCGGCAACGAAAACGACATTTCGTGAATCAGTTCGTCATCGAGCATATCCGATTTGGAAATGGCAAGAACCCGACGCTTGTCGAGCAATTCGGGATTATATTGAGTGAGCTCGTTGAGCAAAACTTCGTACTCTTTTTTAATATCGTCCGCATCGGCAGGAATCACGAAAAGCAACAGCGAATTTCGTTCGATATGGCGAAGGAATCGCAATCCCAATCCCTTTCCTTCGCTTGCACCTTCGATGATGCCCGGAATATCGGCCATCACAAAAGATTTTCCGTCTCGATACGAAACGATTCCCAAGTTGGGTTCGAGTGTGGTAAAAGGATAATTGGCAATTTTGGGCTTGGCAGCCGAAACCACCGAAAGCAATGTGGATTTGCCGGCATTCGGAAATCCGACCAAACCGACATCAGCCAGCACTTTCAATTCGAGAATAATCCATCGTTCCTGATACGGTTCGCCAGGCTGTGCGTAACGTGGCGCCTGATTGGTGGCACTTTTGAAATGCGTATTGCCTAATCCCCCACGACCGCCTTTCAGCAAAACAACTTCCTGCCCGTCATCGGTGATATCGCAGAGGTATTCGCCGGTGAGAGCATCGTAAGCAACTGTTCCACAAGGCACATCGATTACCCTGCTTTCACCTTTCCTGCCTGTTCGTTGACTGCGAGCCCCGTTTTCGCCATGTTCGGCAAAAATATGTCGTTCGTATTTCAGATGAAGCAAAGTCCAATAATTGCGATTACCGCGCAGAATGACGCTTCCGCCATCACCTCCATCGCCACCGTCGGGGCCCCCTTTGGGGATGTACTTTTCGCGCCGGAAATGAGCAGATCCGCGCCCGCCTTTTCCCGAACGGCAAAAAATCTTGACATAGTCAACAAAATTGGTTTCGGCCATGATTATATTATTGGGCAAATGAATCAATCACTTTCTCCATCGCGGCAAAGATATCGTCGATGGAGCCTTCGCCGTATATTTCGTGCAATTTGCCCTGCCTGCGATAAAATTCTTTCAATGGAGCTGTCTGGTCGTAATAAACCTTCAGCCGCGATTCTATCGTTTCGCGATTGTCGTCGCTTCTTCCCGATATTTCGCCACGTTTCAGCAAACGTTCGACGAGTTCTTCGTCTTTTACCTCCAAACTGAGAACAAGCGAAATGGACTGACCGTTTTTTTCGAGCATTTCGTCGAGCGCTTTCCCCTGCTCCAAGGTTCGAGGGAAGCCATCGAATATGAACCCCTCGACATCGGAATTTTTCTTGATCAGTTCGTCCAACATTCCGATAACAACCTCATCCGGAACGAGCTGCCCCTTCGACATATAGGATTCGGCCAATTGGCCAAGCGGCGAGTTTGCCTTTATTTCTGCCCTCAACAAATCTCCGGTCGAAACATGTTTCAATCCGTACTTTTCGATTAGCTTAGCGCTTTGTGTACCTTTCCCCGATCCGGGCGCCCCAAAAATAACAATGTTCAGCATATATTTAATATTTTGATAAATAAGCATAAGCAACTGCAAAGATACGAGTTTTGTAGCGTATAGCGAAGTTTTAAGGACGCATACCCCGTCAAATTTTTATATTTTTCATATTTTGAACCTATTGCGTCCTAAATGATTTCAAAAGTTGAAGAATGATTGAGTTGGCAACTGGCGTTCATTCATTTATGCTTGTTTGTCAATTGTTTAGCTTTTATTTTTTCATTATCAAATTGTGTCAAACTATCCACGAAGCACAAATTTATTTTGTTTTTTGAGCTTGGGCAATCCTAAAACCGTCCTGAAATGTGGCGCTCTGGCTGGCTTTGCAAGCTTTTTGACAAAGCTTTGGTTGAAACGTTAGCTTTATGGGGCTTTGGCAATGTGCTTGCAAATAGGGTTGGCATTATTTATTCATTGTCAATTCGTTCGCAATCATTTCGGCTTGTTTCAACACCGTTTCTGTCGCGAGCATTTGCATATCGGGCGGATAACCGTATTTTCTTAGCAACCTTTTTACCGACACTTTCAATTTTGCTTTTGCGCTTTCTTTAATTGTCCAGTCGATAGTAGCATTCTGTCTTATGGTTTCTGTCAAAGCAACGGCCAATTCACGTAATTTGTCTTTTTGCATAAGTTCCCTTGCACTGTCGTTACTGGCAACAGCCGTATAAAAAGCATATTCAAAATCGGATAGTCCCATTGCCTTAGCTTCCTTGTCCATTTCCACAATCTCCTTACTCAGGCTGATTAGCTCCTCAATAACTTCGGCTGCGCTAAGTATTTTATTGTGGTATTTCTTGATGGTGTTTTCCAACATTTCCCTTAAGGTCTTGCTTTTCACCAGATTCTTTTTGGCTCTCGATTTAATCTCATTGTTCAAAAGTTTTTTCAATACTTCAAGCGCAACATTTTTATGTTCCATTCCCTTCAACTCCATCAAAAACTCTTCGGAAAGGATTGAAATATCCGGCTTCTTTAATCCCGCGGCATCAAAAACATCAACAACCGGTTCAGTTACCAACGCCTTGTCGATTACTTGACGAATAGTCGTCTCGATTTCCTCATCGGTTCTACCGGTTTCCGTACTGTCAAATTTCACCAATCGTGCTTTCACCGCCTGAAAAAATGCAATCTCGTCTTTGACATCCATCGCCTGCTCGTGAGGTACAGCTATGGCAAAAGCTTTCGACAGGGCAGTTACTTCATTAATGTATCTTTTCTTCCCATCCTCCAACCCCAAAATATGTTCTTCGGCAGCCAAAATGATGGAAAGTTTTTTGGAAGTATCGGCTTCGAAATACTCTTCGTAATTAAACCCATAATACATATTGGAAACCACTTCCAATTTTTCCAACATCAATTCAACGGCTTGTTCCTGCAAAATAGTCGGGTCACCTTTACCACCTGCATCAGAATAAAATGCCAATGCTTTTTTCAAATCGGCTGCAATTCCTAAATAATCTACAATCAAACCTCCCGGTTTGTCCTTGTACACCCGGTTGACCCTCGCAATAGCCTGCATCAGATTGTGCCCTTTCATGGGTTTGTCGATGTATAGCGTGTGCAGACAAGGAACGTCAAAACCCGTGAGCCACATATCACAAACAATGACGAGTTTAAGCTCGTCATCCGGATTTTTCATCCGGTCGGCCAACATACGGCGTTGTTCTTTGGTTGTATGGTGGGCTGAAATTTTCGGACCATCGGACGATGCAGATGTTATCACCACTTTGACAACCCCTTTGTTCAGTTCGTTTGAATGCCATTCGGGTCTGAGCCTTATGATTGCTTCATACAAATCAACGGCAATACGGCGGCTCATGGTAACAATCATCCCTTTGCCTTCAAAAACAGTTTGCCGTTGTTCAAAATGTTCGATAATGTCTTTAGCTATCTGATTAATTCTGTTTTCACTGCCCACCAACGCTTCCAACCGAGTCCATTTGGCTTTATTTTTTTGTTCATCGGTCAAATCCTCATGATCGAGTTCTTTGTCCAGTTCATCTACCAAAGCCTTGCCTTCTTCGCTCAAATTTACTTTGGCCAACCGGCTCTCGTAATAAATACGAACCGTTGCCCCGTCTTCTACAGCTTGAGCTATATCGTAAATATCCACATAATTCCCGAAAACAGCCGGCGTGTTTACATCGGTATTTTCAATCGGCGTACCCGTAAAACCCAAATACGTTGCATTGGGCAACGCATCACGCAAATATTTGGCGAAGCCGTAAACAACTTTTTTACCGATCACCTCCCCCTTTTCGTTTTTATCGTCAATGGTTTTGGCTTTAAATCCGTATTGGCTCCTGTGAGCTTCATCGGCAATGACCACAATGTTTTCGCGATCGGAAAGCAATTCGTAAACAGCCTGAGTCCCTGAGTTTGTCGAAGGGTCGGGTTGAAACTTCTGAATGGTTGTAAAAACCACACCCCCTGAACCTACTTTTAACAGCTCTTTGAGATGATTCCTGTCTTCGGCCTGCACCGGCTCTTGTCTCAACAACTGTCTCGAAGCAGCAAAAGTATCGAAAAGTTGGTCGTCCAAATCGTTACGGTCGGTAATCACCACAACGGTCGGATTATCCATCGCCAACACGATTTTTCCGGTAAAGAAAACCATCGAAAGCGATTTACCGCTTCCTTGGGTGTGCCAAACTACACCACCTTTACGGTCACCCACAGGTTGTTTTTTCACACCCGCAAGTCCATAACTTTCGGGCGATTCGTTAACATAGCTTCCTTCGAGAAGCTCAGGCAGTATATATCCCGCCGCCCTCAACGTCGATTCAACAGCCCGGTTCACCGCATAGTACTGATGGTAGGCAGCCATCTTTTTAACGGTATTTATGGTAATAATTCCCGTTTCGGGATCTTCTTTTTTCGTTTTTTCAAAAACAATGAAATGACGCATTAAGTCGATCAATGTCTCCTTATTGAGCATTCCCGCAATGAGGGTTTCCAACTGACTGACCAAATGCGATGCTTCAGCTTTTCCATCGGCAGTTTTCCATGCCATAAAACGGCTGAATCCCGACGAAATGGTTCCGGCTTTGGCTTCCATCCCATCGGAAATAACCACAAAACCGTTGTAAGTGAAAAGCGTTGGGATCAACGATTTATAAGTCTCTATTTGTCGGAATGCCGAACGAATGGATGCGTTTTCATCGGCAGCATTTTTCAGCTCGATGACTACCAACGGAATGCCGTTAACAAACAAAATAATATCGGGTCGTTTGGTATGGTTGTTTTCCACAACGGTAAACTGGTTGACAACCAAAAAATCGTTGTTATACGGATTTTTAAAGTCGATCATCCAAACCAGGTCGCCCCGATCATCGTCATCCACCCGCTTTGAAACCGGAATCCCTTCGGCTAAAAATCGGTGAAAGGTTTCGTTATTCGTCAATAATTCCGGTGAGTGAATACGCCGGATTTCTTTTACGGCATCTTCAAGTATATCGGCGGGCATGTTTCTATTGATACGTTTTAGGGCTTTACGCAACCGATCGATCAGTAAAACCTGTTCGTAGCTTTCCCGTTTGTCGGACATTGAGCCAGTCGAAGTGTCGCCGTCAGGGGCAATATCGGGACCATAAACCGATTCGTAACCAAGTTTTTCCAGTAACTCGATGGCAAATTCTTCTATACTGTTTTCTGTGATTCGGGTCATGATTCAATATTTTTATTCATTTGGTTAAATTTATCATTTCCCCATTTCAATGGATTGTTGGCGATATAATCCGCAATGGTTTGAAACGATTGTTCGTTGCGGATTATATGGTCGTGAAACCTTGATTGCCATGCAAAATCGAACCCCAAACGATGGGCATGTTTTGTAACCGCCGATTTATACGAACCAATAATAGATGATAATGTATTTTTACCCTGGTGTTGAAATCGTTTTTGTCCAATGGTTTGTTGTGGTGGGGATTGTTGTTGTTGTTGTAGAGACAACGCATGCGTTGTCTCTACGGGATGCGTTATTCCATCGTCATGCGTTGTCCCATCGTCATTGTCATTGTTTATAATCAATATTCCGTGTATATGATTGGGCATCACCACAAATTGTTCCAATTCAACGTTTTGTGTATGGTTTTTTATTTCGTGCCATAACACATCGGCAATAATGCCAATGCCCGACAAATTCATTTTTCCGTCAACCACATCGCCAAAATAACATTTTCTGTCCTGTGTGCATATCGTTACAAAATAAGCCGCAGTGCATCCGTAATCCCAGAAAGGAGCACGGGCAGATGATATACGGTATTTATTTTGAAATTTGTCTGTCATATTGGTTTTTTTAGAGACAACGCATGC